>Ga0255447_1015_pt1 | contig 15276 bp, 13 predicted proteins | sample ANMaggSeSYBR02G7_FD_182668 | JGI IMG/M metagenome (GOLD analysis project Ga0255447, IMG submission 182668) | Sediment cell enrichment communities from methane seep in Santa Monica Basin, California, United Staets - ANME aggregate JGI... | ecosystem: Environmental > Aquatic > Marine > Cold seeps >... | reverse complement strand
CTACCGACAGCTCTTTGTCTTCGGCTATCTTAACCAATATTTCTATAATGCCCGGCTTTTTTTTATGCTTCTCTATCACCTCAAGCAATTGTTCGTAATCCACCGTGATATTCAGCCCTGATACTCTCCTGCCGTCTCGTGATGTGCCCCGCACGACTCCATTATGACAAAGAATCATTCCCACCCTGTCATAATGCGGATGTCTCTTTATAATTTCTATAAGGGGAATTAAATCCATTTAATAATTTCTTCTGCTTTGGCCAGATCATCAGGAGTATTAATATTAAAAAAAGAAATCAGATCAGGATCCTTTTCACGCAAAATATTTTCAGGAAGCTTTTTGACTCTTACCTTTTTAAAGAACTGTTTAATCTTAAGCTCTTTTTGAATCAGATTATTTTCAATTGGCTTAAGACATCTTTTTGAATATACCGCACATAGCGGTTCCATCCCATTTAAAGTTTCCGGTATAATAACGTCAACTCCCGTTTCTATACTATTAATAACAGTTTCAACCAACTCCTTTTTCAGGAATGGTATATCGCATGCCGTAATAAATGCATGAAAATTATTTGTAAAAAAAAGTCCTGTATGTATTCCTGTTAAAGAACTTCTAAATGGGAATATATCAGACACAATATGTAAATCCCATTCAAGATATTTAAGCGGGTCATCGGCAACCAGAATAATCTCATCAAAAAGGGAGTCAAATATTTCATATGTTCTGTCCAGAATACGCTTTCCGCCAATACTTATAAATGCTTTGTTCATACCCGAAAAACGCTTATTCTGTCCGCCCGCCAATATCACTCCTGTACAGGGGAATTTCATTACATCAAGACCTTTTTGAACGGTTCACGGTTAACGGTTAATCAAAATAGATAAAATAAAAGCCAAAATCAAGGCAATTTCAGATTTTTTAATTTTGATAAATTTATAACTCTTGATATTAACTTACTTAATGATATAAAAAGGTAATTTCTCAATAATCTATATGAATATACCGGAGAGAACAATGAGCGAATATGATACAATTCTGGATGCATCTGATATAGACCGTGTACTTTCAAGAATTGCTCATAAGATCCTTGAAGTACACAAGGGCGCTGAAAATCTCACACTTATAGGCATTCATACTAGGGGAGTTTATATTGCGAAACGTATCCGGTCCAAGATTAATGAAATTGAGGGCATTGAAATACCGACAGGCAATATTGATATAACTCTGTACCGTGATGACTGGACCAGAATCAGCCACCACCCGATCGTCCAGGCAACAGATATATCCTTTCCTCTCGATGGGAAACAGATTATTTTAATAGATGATGTTCTTTTTACAGGTCGGACCATAAGAGCTGCCATGGATGCTATTATCGATTTTGGCAGGCCCGATCGTATTGAACTTGCGGTGCTTGTTGATAGAGGCCACAGAGAACTTCCGATTCAGGCCAACTATGTTGGAAAATTTATTGAAACAAGGCGCTCGGAAACTGTAAATGTTTTGCTTACCGAACATGATGGTCAGGACAGGGTTATCATAGAAAAGCATTGATATAGACTTTCAGATAAATAATTTCACTGCGTTATCAGTCAAAATCTTCGACGACGTACACATAAGCACGACTTACTCAGATTTTTCCTTCTATCCTTGTGAAATGAATTATCTGAAAGTCTATAGGAAGCGAAACTTGAGTATAATAGAACATAAAAAAAACGCTCCCAGGAAAATCAAACTTGGAATTATATCTGTTTCAAGCACTCGATCCTTAAAAGATGATAAAAGCGGATTATGGATAAACAATAGAGCCTTAAAAGAAGGGCACAAAGTTTTATTTCACCACATTATACAAGATGAAATACAAGCCATAACCGAAAATATCCTTGATGCTATACGCAGTCATGAACCTCAGGTTATATTAATGACAGGGGGGACCGGTATAAGCAGCAAAGATGTAACTATTGAAGCGGTACTCCCTTTATTTGAAAAGGCGCTAACTGCATTTGGGCCGCTTTTTGCCCAACTCAGCTTTGAAAAAATCGATTCTGCTGCTCTTTTATCACGGGCGACTGCCGGCATAATAAACAAAACAATACTCTTCTGTCTGCCGGGTAGCCTTAAAGCCTGTAAGCTTGCCTGCAAGTATCTTATCTTTCCTGAATTAGGGCATCTTGTTAAACATGCCCAAGAATAATTTTCTTAAATCTCCTTTCCCTGTATAAACCACAAATAATCTTTTGTGTTTATAGTTGACCTGTGTAACCAGGAGTGTTACTTCATCACTATGATTAAGGGCTTTCGCGATACTTGGCTCCACAATTTCTTTAAAGAGGATACGTACAAGAAGAAAATTCCTTCCTCTATTCGCAGAAGATTATTCAGAAAATTACAAATACTTGACGATGCAACATGTGATTTGGATTTACGAAGTCCACCAAGCAATCACTTTGAAAAACTGTCTGGTTCGTTACAAGGAAAGTCAGGTATCAGGGTTAACAAGCAATGGCGTTTAATATTTACATGGGATGGTGAACGGGGCGAAGCAAACGGCGTTTACCTGGATAATCACGATTACAAATAATGAGGTGAAATAATGATTATCACAAAATGTCAGCCCGTAAGCGTAGGGGAAATGATAATTGAAGAGTTTATGGTTCCTTTGGAAATTACTCAAGGGCGACTTGCCAAAGCAATGGGGGTAAGTCGCAGAACTGTCAATGAGATATGTACAAACAAACGGTCGATTACAGTTGACACCGCTTTAATGTTGGCAAAGGTATTCAATAATACTCCTGATTTTTGGCTTAATTTGCAAAGACGTAATGATATATGGAAAGCTTTGCATACCCCTAAAAGGAAGGCACGAATTGACCAGGCCAAACCAATACGTGAAGCTTTCGCATCTGCGTGCTGACACGGTTTTATGTATGTATGGTGAGAATAATGGAAAAGTTGAAAGAAATAATAAGATGAGGCCATGCAAGATAATAGACAGACCTTCTAAAAATAATATTATTGACATTTAATCACAGAAAGATTATCTTCTAGACAAGCTAGCCAAAATCGTACAAAATATAATCATACGAGGTGATGAAAATGATAGAAAATTCATGGCAACTTCAGGATGCAAAAAACAAATTCAGTAGCCTTGTTGATAAAGCTCAACATAATGGCCCTCAAGTGGTAACCAAACATGGCAAAGATGCTGTTGTTGTTCTATCAATTGATGAATACAAAAAATTAATAAAACCAAAAACCAGCCTGTTGAAATTCTTTCAAAATTCTCCTCTTTCAAAAATTAAGTTAGACATAAAAAGGAATAAGGATCTACCGAGAGATATAGAATTATGAAATACTTGTTAGACACTTGTGTTGTTTCAGAATTAATTAAAAAAAATCCAAATAAACAAGTTGTTAAATGGATATCCGGAACAACTGAAACCAATCTGTTCATATCTGTTTTAACAATCGGTGAACTCCATAAAGGTATTGAAAAACTTCCTGAAAGCAGGAAGAAAGAAAAACTGCACAAATGGGTGAATTGCGACCTGAAAGAAAGGTTCAAGAATAGAATATTCAATTTTGATCTACAGACAGCAACCATTTGGGGTAAAATCCAGGCCCGGTCGGAATCAGCAGGCAAAGCCATGCCGGCAATTGATGGCATGATTGCAGCTACAGGAATTGCAAACGACCTTATAATTGTAACACGGAACACATCAGACACGAAAATCAGCGGGGCATCCCTGCTTGATCCATGGTTGCCAACCTACTAATGCCGTGTCTCATAAGTTTTGTCCGCAGTTTTGGCAATTTGAATTTTGAAACTAAGGTTGCTCTCAGGCAACCTCTGCTAAAGGTTCTGTGTGGTTGATAACTGTCTCAAGAAAGCGGCCATATGCCTCCCGAGTCTTTATTTGACCACGTGGTCTGGTGTCAGATTCGATTATATTGATGATATAGTCAACCTTCTCTGTAGCAAGATTGATCAGGCGACACCAATCGGCTTGGGGTATCAATTTAATATATTTATCAGCCAAGTTGCTCATAAGCAATAGCTGGCGTGTAAGAAATTTTGCGTCCATTTGGTCTGTTTCAATGGAGAGCAACCGACAGAAACGGCGTACCGCCTTCTCGTGCAATCCCGCTCCGGTGTACGACCAAGTAAAGGGGTGGGCGTAGAATTCATTCCAGGTTTCTATGAAATCGATGATAGATTCACGAAGCTGCTCAACAGAAAAAAATTGATCGTATTTTAGACACTTGCTTTTAAGGATCCCAAACCATATTTCTACCATATTCAACCAGGATGCATGAAATGGAACGAAATGAACGACAATCCGTTTATCGGTCGATTGAAGCCATTGCCGACGTTCGATTCCGGTTTTGAGGGGTGAATATTTTACCCCGCTAAGTTCGGCCACGGTTTGACAAAAATCGGCATGGTAGTGTGAGCTGAGGTTGTCCATGATGTAATGGATGACGGCATCAGATGGATACGTTCTGACATGGTCTGAAAAAACCTGACACAACGTGTGGCGGTTATGATTCTCAGTACACTGCCCATAGACCTTGCCAGTAGCCGGATTCAAAAACGCGAGTAGATCGGTGGTGCCATTACGACGATAATCAAAATCTTCAAGGGCAGGCTGATCAGTGTCTGGCGGCAAGTTGGGCGCAAGCCGTTTCAGTGCCTGAATACATGTACACTCGTCAAAACAGTATAGATTCTGCGGTGGATGGGAATAGAGTGCAATGATATTTTCCATCTTTGGAAAAAAGTCCGGATCGGTAATTTGAAGATAATACTTTCGGCGGTGTGGACGTAATGCATGGTCCAACAGGATTCGATGGATGGTTGCACGACTGATTGGGCTGCCAATAGACTCAGAGTGTTTTTTGAAATACATCTGCGCGTCACGCAATGACCACAGATGAACTCCGGGAAGAGGTGGGGAATGCTGACAATAGACAGCAATGGTCGTAAGCCGTGCGGCCTCAGAAAATCGGCGAGGTCGACCACTGCGCTGGATATCGGTGAGGGATTTACCCTCTTCAATCCGGCACACCCACTTGCAAACTGTCTTTGGATGGGTTTCTGTGAAAATGGCAATGGCCCTGTTGTCAATGCCCCCCATGCTCAAGACGGCAATGGCGGCACGTTGCTGAACCCTTTCTTTTATCAATGGACGTTCCAGGATAAATGGCAACTTGGGTTTCATGTCGATGAACAATTGCTGGAGTTTTTTTTTACCGAAACCAAAAGCTGCGGTAAGGATCGCTTGATCTTCTTCAACCCCATTTGGGCGAGGTGATGGCGTACGGTGCGAGCGGGCAAGGAGATATCGCATCGCTCCTTCAGTTCATTCGATATTTTCTCGCCGGAGGTTTTGCCGGAAGTAATGATATCAATGGCAAACTGTTGCACAAGTTCAGCTTTCACCGACGCGGGAACACGGTATTCCTGTTTCTGGCCTTGACGACGATCGACCAGAGCGCATGCGCCCTTTTCACTGAGCTGCTGTGCAAGCGTTGTCGTATGGAAAGGAGTCAATTTTATGGCCTCAGCAACTCGCTGCTTTGGGAGAAGTTTGTTGTTAAACATTGAGAGCAAAACAATTTTGAGTTGCAAAGGGTCTTGCCGAGAGAGTTGGAGATATCGACTACTGATGCCGAAATCAATCGTAATGCGGTCTTCTTCCTCTCGCAATGTTATTGATGGCGGTTCAGGTTTGGCCTTTGGGAGAAAGTTGGAAAATCGGCGCCTCCGATCCTCTAAAGCTGTAAGCCCGTTTTTATTAACCGACTTGATGATTGATTTTGCAGTTTCAGATGGAATGTTCAGCGACTGTCCAATTGCATTGCGGTTGACGCCAAGCAGGTACAAAGCAAAACAGAGAAAACGTTGAACAACGATCGATCCGAGCGTTTGCTCGGCTTGATCGATTCGGTTTTGTGAAAGTCGAGGAGAAAAATTAAGGTTTTGGCAATCTATGAATGGTCTATTTTCCATTTTACTTACCCCACTATGATAGAATGTTACACCAATATATCCATAAATAGAGCGACTATTATTAATAAATATATCATATAGTGGGTTAAGTGTCAAGCATCAAAACACAATCTTATATTGCCATTATTGGGGAAAGAATTTTTGAGACACGGCACTAATAACAACATCCCCGATATCCCCTAAACTAAAAGTGTTGGCACAAGGTTGAGCCATGCAAGACCAACCAAGCTTTTCACTGCCAACGCCTTACAATTAAATTATCTTTGTATTGTAATGTTCCAATTGCAGTTGCCCAAAACAGATCGGCAAAGATAGAATTTATTTTATCCTTGCCGATCTGTTTCAATTTTAGTTAAATCAGCAAACAATTATTGACAATAAATCTTTGCCGATCTATGGTTAATTTATGTTTTTTGGAAGAAAATACGAATTAAGTATAATAAAAGATGCCATTGCTTCAAACCGTGCCGAACTTGGTATAGTCTACGGGCGACGCCGCATTGGAAAAAGCTCCTTATTAATGAAAGCGGTGTCACGAAAAGGAGATTTGTATTTTGAGGCGCTTCAAAATGTTTCTTTAAAAAAGCAGATTGATCATTTTTTATATCAACTGGCTGAACAGACAAAAACACCACGAAGTATTGCCGGAGACTGGCGCGAAGTTTTTGATATCCTGACATATCATATAAAAACAAATCGCCATTATGTTGTCTTTGATGAATTCCCCTGGATGGCTTCAGGGAGAAGTGAACTTGTATCCCTTTTGAAATATTACTGGGATAATCACTGGAAAAAGAATCCTAACTTAACGCTGGTTATATGTGGATCAATTGCCAGTTTTATGCTGAAACATATTGTCCATTCAAAAGCGCTGCACAATAGAAAGACATTCGAAATCAAGCTGCCGCCTTTGACCGCCTCAGAAGCCAGGCTCTTTTTTAAAAACCTTCGTTCAGATTTTGAAACAGCCAGGTTTTTAATGGTTTTTGGCGGAATCCCAAAATATATGGAGCAAATTGATCCACGACTATCATTTTCAGACAACGTGGACAGATTATGTTTTCAAAAGAATGCTTTCTTTGTGAATGAATTTGAAACCATATTTAAAGAGCAGTTTAAAGTAGTCAAGAATTATGAGCGTATAGTGAAAGTTCTTTCTCAAAAGAGTTGCTCAAAAGAAGAAATCGGGAAACATTTAAAAATTTCTTCAGGAGGCGGGCTTACCAGCTATATTAATAATCTGGAACAGGCCGATTTTATAAAAGTGTTTACTCCAAAAGCGCCGTTTGGCGCAAGTGGAGAAAAAACAAAAAAACTTGTTTTATGGGATGAATGGTTACGATTTTATTTCAATTATATTGAACCGAACAGGAATATTATCGAACTTAATACTGAGCCGGGGTTGTTTGATAAAGTTGCCGGACAAAGCCTGAATAATTATTTTGGGCTGGCTTTTGAAAAACTGTGTATGAAAAATCTACTGAATATTTTTAAGAATATCGGTTATGATAGACATCAAATTATCGGTTTCGGGCCATTTTTCAGACAGCGAAAAAGAAATGAAAGCCATGATGAAGGTTTACAGATAGACATTTTAGTCCATAAAAAAGGGCAAGTCTTAACATTAATTGAGTGTAAATATTCGACAACACCGATCAGCACATCAATAATTCCTGAAATAGAGCAAAAAATAAAATTTCTGAAAGCTCCCCGTCACTTTACAATAGAGCGGATTCTAATTTCAGGCGGAGAAGTTACAGCAAATCTTCAGAAAAGTGATTATTTCCATCATATAGTTGGCATGGAAACGCTCTTTTAATCTGCCTTATCGCATCATACCATAACAATGTTCCATATTACGTGGGACGCCAGGAGGACGTTCGTACAGAACGTTCATAGCTCCTGATGTCGTTCGTATTACGCAAGAATTTGCAAGGAACCTGCATGTGGCGTGTATTGAAACAGCGAATAACAGGTACTGATTTTTATTAAAAAAAGCAATGATTAAACCACTCAAGGGAGCTATGCGCTTTCTGCACGAACGTCCCCCGGCCCGTCCAAACAGGCCGGGACAAAAATATTGAGGATGAATTTTTGGTTTTATAATATTTGGTTATAAAACTTGGCGCCAACAAAAAATGATTACAGCTTATCACGCGAAATATTTTGCATATGAACTAAGCAGAACCGGCGGCAGTGGCGTTGCTCGGCTTGGGCGTGCCCTGTTTGATGCTTGTGTGGATCTTAATCCGCATCAGATTGAAGCAGCTCTTTTTGCGCTGCGATCTCCTGTTTCAAAGGGTGTTCTTCTGGCAGATGAAGTCGGGCTGGGCAAAACCATAGAGGCAGGGCTTGTTCTCTGTCAATATTGGGCCGAGCAGCGCCGTCGGCTGTTAGTTATCTGTCCTGCTTCTATACGCAAACAATGGGCGCTGGAATTGATGGAAAAATTTAACCTTCCCAGCACGATCATTGACGCAAAGTCATTTAAACAAATTCAGTCAGCGGGAAATCCTAATCCATTTGAAGCCACTGATGTTGTAATTACTTCAATACATTTTGCAAGTCGGCATGCCGGAGATATTCGCGCTATATCCTGGCATCTATCGGTCATAGACGAGGCCCACAAACTGCGTAATGCTTATAGACAAAGTAACAAGATGGGACAAAACATACGTTGGGCGCTTGAAGATCAACACAAAATTCTGTTGACAGCTACACCTCTTCAAAATTCTATCCTTGAACTGTACGGACTTTCTACTATCCTTGATGAACGCATCTTTGGGGATATTTCATCTTTTCGCACTCAGTATGTCAATGCAGGCGCTAATTTAGATGATCTCCGGGACAGGCTTCATTCATTCTGCACAAGAACGCTTCGGCGTCAGGTTGTTGAATTTATTCAATATACTGAAAGAAGACTGATTACCCGTTATTTTCGTCCTACTGAACAGGAACATAAGCTTTATGAAGTAATATCCAATTATTTGCAGCGGGAAGGCACATATGCTTTTCCTGATCAGCAACGTCACCTGACCATTTTGATTGTCCGCAAACTTCTTGCTTCTTCTTCCATTGCTTTGGCCGGGACACTAAAAACCATACGCAGCCGTCTCATATCGATCAGAGAGAATCTTACAATTCCTGATGATTTAACAGAAAAGTTTCTTGATGATGAAGAAACCGAGGATGAACTTCTTGATGAACTGTTAAATGATGATTTAAAGGAAGATGAGCTGAAAGAGGAAAAAGCAGAAGCAGACCGGCAAGTTAAAATTGATCATAAAAAGTTGAATGCCGAAATTGATGAACTTGATCGATATATTCAGATGGCGCACGGCATTGGAGTTGATACGAAAATCCATATTCTTCTGGATGCGTTGAAAATCGGTTTTAATAAAATGATGGAAATAGGCGCAGCCCAAAAGGCAGTCATTTTTACCGAATCTCGACGCACTCAGCAATATATGAAAAACTTTCTGGAAGCAAATGGATATGCAGGACAGGTTATTACCTTTAACGGCACCAATACAGAAGCGGATTCTACACGGATATACCAGGACTGGATTAAAACCAATGTAAAAACTGGACGAATTGCCGGCTCGCGACCGGTAGATATACGGACTGCCATTATTGAGTATTTTCGGGATCACGCATGCATTATGATTGCTACAGAGGTTGCTTCCGAAGGCATTAATCTTCAATTTTGCTCACTGGTGGTTAATTTTGATCTGCCATGGAATCCTCAACGCATCGAACAGCGCATCGGTCGTTGTCATAGATATGGCCAGAAGCATGATGTTGTTGTAATAAATTTTTTAAACAAGCGTAACAAAGCGGATGGACGGGTTTATGAGATTTTAAATGAAAAATTCAACCTGTTTTCCGGTGTTTTTGGAGCTTCAGATGATGTCTTGGGAGCTATTGAGTCAGGCGTGGATTTTGAACGGCGGATTTTTGAGATTTACCAGAAATGCAGAACTCACGAAGAAATTGATGCTGCTTTTCAGAAACTCAGAGAAGGTCTTGATGAAAAGATCAAAACAAAAATTGAAGATACCAGAAAAATTCTTTTAGACCACTTTGACGAAGATGTTCATGCCAGGTTGCGTGTCAATCTTGCAGGAACCCGTGAGCAGCTTGACAGCATGGGAAAAATGTTCTGGAATCTGACAAAGTATATTCTTGAAGGACAGGCTGCATTTAACGACAGCACCCTCACCTTTGATCTTACTTCTTCTCCTTTGGCAGGAATTAGTCCCGGGAATTTTCATCTCATTGCAAAAGATCATCAGAATATTACCGGAGAATTTCTTTACCGCCTTTCACACCCCCTTGGTGAATATGTAATTCAAAATGGCAAAGAGAATCATGCGCCGACAGCCGGGGTAAATTTTCAAATATCAGACCATTATGCAAAAATTTCTATAATTGAAAATCTAAAAAATCAATCAGGATGGCTGGTTCTCCAGAGGCTGATTATTGAGTCGTTTGATCGTGAAGAATATTTACTCTTTTCAGCATTTGATGACAAAGGGAGTTCTTTGGATCAGGAGACCTGCGTAAAGATGTTTTCCTGTGATGGAAATGTGATATCAGATATCAATGTCCCCGATAAAATACAAATGCAACTTGATCAGGAAGCCAACCGTCATGCCAAAGCCACTATCAGTCGATCTCTTGAAGAAAACAACCAACACTTTAACGAGGGACGTGATCGCTTGGAAAAATGGGCAGATGATATGGTATTTGCTGCGGAAAAAGAACTCAAGGATACAAAAGAACAGATCAAATCTCTGAATCGTCAGACACGTCTTGCAAATACCATGGACGAGCAACATCAGCTTCAGGCAAAGATTCGCACACTTGAAAAGAAGAAACGTCGGCAACGGCAACAAATTTTTGATGTTGAAGATGAGATCATGGATAAACGTGACGCATTAATTACTGCGCTGGAAAAAAGAATGGCGCAGAAAACAGATGTCCAAACGCTGTTTATTATTCAATGGAGGGTTGTGTGATGTTTAATCCTCCAAAACCAAAATTGTAAAAACTTTTACCCCTGTGCATGCTATGATAATGAGCGCTCAATGAGGAGAACAAAATATTATGCCGACAACGGAACAATTACGCGGCCGATTGATTGACAAATTAAAAGAACTGTTTCAGCTTGACCAGCCTGATCTTGATTTTGGTTTTTACCGTATCATGCACGCCAGGGCTGAACAAATAACGGATTTTATCACAACCGATCTTCTAAAAATCGTCGAAAATGCCTTTGGGAAGATTGATGACGTAACAAAGAGAAAATTAAAAGCTGAATACGATCAGGAACTGCAAAACGCCAAAGACTATGGAGCGCCTGAACCGGAAAAGGCTCTAAAAGTAAAAGAGGCTAAAGCAAAATATGAGGCCGCATCGCACACCGAAAGCACTGAGGGTGAAATTTATGACCATCTTTATCGATTTTTTGAGCGTTATTACGATAATGGTGATTTCCTCTCCCTTCGTTATTATACCCGTGAAACATCAGACAAGGCGGCTCCCTATGCAATTCCCTATAACGGAGAGGAAGTTAAACTCTACTGGGCAAATGCGGATCAGTATTACATCAAAACAGCAGAATATTTTACAAACTTTACCTTTGATTTGAATCTTGCGGTAAAAAAACAGCAGGAACTGAATGACAGAAATAAAAAAGGCCATAAACAAATAGATCTGCTTACTTTCACCAAAGCAACAACATCACCACTCAAGGTTAATTTCCGCATCATCGAGGCTGCCGAAGGCGAACATGGCAATATCAAGGCCGGCAATGCCACAAAACGATTCTTTATTATCCACAAGAACAATCCGGTTGGATTTAATAAGGACGGTGAGCTGATTGTCCATTTTGAATACAGGCCGGACCCAAAAAAGACAGGCCAGGAAAAAACATGGCAGGATAAGCGGAATGACGAAGCAGTAGAAACCATATTTAAAGAATTGGAAACCACAAAAGACACGAAAAGCGCTAAAGAATATTTACGTCTGCTGGAATTTCCGGCTCCAACGGAGAAGAATAAAAAACGTTCACTGCTGGCAAAGTATGTCAATCAGTACACGGCCCGTAATACCTGTGATTACTTTATCCACAAAAACCTTGGCGGATTCCTGCGGCGCGAACTGGACTTTTATATCAAAAATGAGGTAATGCGGCTGGATGACATAGAAAACGCCGACGTTCCGGCCGTGGAATCATACTTAACCAAAATCAAGATCCTGCGAAAGATCTCCCATAAGATTATTGATTTTCTGGCCCAGCTTGAAGACTTTCAGAAAAAACTATGGCTCAAGAAAAAGTTTGTTGTTGAAACAAATTATTGCATCACTCTGGACCGGGTACCAGAAGCGCTGTATCCTGAAATTGCGGATAATGAGGCGCAAAGGAAAGAGTGGGTAAAGCTGTTTGCGATTGATGAGATTAAAGGTGATTTGCATAGCCGGAAATATTCCAAACCGCTGACAGTGAAATTCTTGAAAGAGAATCCGTTTTTGGTTGTGGATACCGGATTTTTTAATGAGGAATTCAAGGAGAGGCTGATCGCATCTGTAGATGATCTTGATGAGCAATGCGATGGTCTGCTGATTCATTCAGAGAATTTTCAGGCGTTGAATTTGTTGCAGGAGCGATATCGGGAGCAGGTGAAGTGTATTTATATTGATCCGCCGTATAATACTGGCGACGGGGATTTTAATTACAAAGATTCCTATCAGCATTCCTCTTGGTTATCTTTACTTGAAAACAGAATTATTGAAGCTGGAAAACTACATAGTCCCGATGGAGCATTTTTCTGTAACATCGACGACAACGAGTTCAGTAATCTGAAAAACATGATCGATAATCTTTCGATTTATAGGAGATTTGTTGCAAATATTATTTGGAAGCATACAGAACAAAGCAAGAATGATGAGATAAATTTTTCAAGACAATGGAATTATATCACATGCTATGGAATGCCTAAGCTTGGAAAATTTAGGCTTCCTCGTACTAATGAGGACAATAAAAATTATTCCAATCCTGACAGTGATCCGAAAGGAGATTGGAGAAGCGGTGATGTTCGTAGCCCCAATTTCCGGAAAACACTTTGCTACAACATTGAAACTCCATCCGGGAGAATTATTCCTCCGCCAAAAAATGGTTGGCGATGGAGTAAGGATCAAGTACAAGAAAAGATAGCTACTGGCGAAATTGTTTTCTCGCAGGATGAGTATAGAATCATACGCAAAATATACTTGTGCAACCAAGAAGGGCGTACCCCTGAAAATTTATGGATCGGCGAACGCTTCGGGACCACTAGATCTGCAACAAATGATCTAAAGGTGTTATTTACTGCTTCTCCATTCGATACGCCTAAGCCGAAGGACCTAATCCAACGAATAATTGAACTGTTTGAAAATCATTCTGATCTGACCCTTCTCGACTACTTCGCAGGTTCCGGCACCACCGCCCATGCAGTCATCAACCTCAACCGTGAAGACAATGGCCACCGCAAATACGTTCTCGTGGAAATGGGTGATTATTTTGATACAGTGTTAAAACCCCGCATTCAGAAGGTCATCTACTCCGAATCCTGGAAAAACGGCAAGCCCACGGCCCGCGGCACAGGCGTTTCCCATTGTTTTAAATACCTGCGTCTCGAATCCTACGAAGACACCCTGAACAACCTGAGTTTCAATAATAATTCTAAAGCATATCAAGACAATCCGAATCTTTATGAAGACTACATGCTCCGCTATTTGCTCGATGTGGAGACCCGCGGCAGCCAGAGTTTGCTGAATATTGATGCTTTTGCCGATCCTTGTGCCTACAAACTTAAAGTAAAACAACCCGGCAGTGATGAGTATGTGGTCAAAAATGTTGATCTTTTGGAGACATTTAACTATCTCATCGGCCTGCGCGTTGCCCACATTGCCGCGCCCCTGGCATTTACCGCCAAATTCAAACGAGAACCTGATCCGGAACTGCCCGAAAATCAGCAAACGCGCATAGTCGTGGATGGCCGCATTAAACAGGATAAAAACGGGCCGTGGTGGTTCAGAAAAGTGGAAGGCTGGATACCTTCAGACCCGAGCAATCCCAATAACGGTCAAAAAGAAAACGTACTGATTGTCTGGCGGAAACTCACCGGTAATCTTGAGCAGGACAACCTGATGCTGGATGAATGGTTTCAAAAAAACCGAATCAGTACCCGTGATTTTGAATTTGACACCATATATGTCAACGGTAGCAACAACCTGCCGAACCTGAAGCTGGATGATGAAAACTGGAAAGTCCGCCTCATTGAAGAGGAGTTCATGAAACGTATGTGGGACGTGGAGGGAGTGTAGGATGGCCAACCACAAACCACACGAAAATAACGAAAAAAAGCTGATCCGCAATAGTACAGCGGAGTTTTTGATTTTTACAGGTCAAGCCGGCGAGCAGAGCATTGAGGCCCGTTATGAGAATAAAACCATCTGGCTGACCCAGAAGCTGATGGCCGAACTATTTGCCGTGGATGTCCGCACCGTCAGCGAACACTTGAAAAACATCTTTCAGAGCCGTGAATTGCAGGAAGATTCAGTTATCCGGAAATTCCGGAATACTGCCACAGACGGCAAGAGCTATTTAACCCGGTTTTACAATCTCGACGCCATCATCTCGGTGGGGTATCGGGTCAACTCGGTTCGGGCAACCCAATTCCGCCAGTGGGCCACCCAAGTATTGCGGGAGTTCGCTATCAAGGGCTATGTGCTGGACAAGAAGCGCATGGAGAATGGCGCATTCCTTGGCGGGGATTACTTTGAACGGCTTTTGGAAGAAATCAGGGAGATTAGGCTGAGTGAAAGGAAGTTTTATCAGAAAGTTACCGATATTTATGCCACCAGCGTGGATTACAACAAGGATGCCCCGACCACCAAAGATTTTTTTGCAAAGGTGCAGAATAAACTGCATTTTGCGATCCATGGCCTCACTGCCGCCGAACTCATCATGCAACGGGCGGACAGCAGTAAAGACCATATGGGGCTAACCTCCTGGGAGAAAACGCCAAACGGGAAAATTCTGAAAACAGATGTATCCATTGCCAAGAATTATCTTACCAGGGAAGAACTTGATTCCCTTAGCCGTATCGTCAACGCTTATCTGGAACTAGCAGAAGAACGCGCTCTCAGAAAGATTCCCATGACTATGGAAGATTGGGCAAAACGGCTGGATATGTTTCTGGAATTTGCCGACCGAAAT
>Ga0255447_1018_pt1 | contig 15304 bp, 14 predicted proteins | sample ANMaggSeSYBR02G7_FD_182668 | JGI IMG/M metagenome (GOLD analysis project Ga0255447, IMG submission 182668) | Sediment cell enrichment communities from methane seep in Santa Monica Basin, California, United Staets - ANME aggregate JGI... | ecosystem: Environmental > Aquatic > Marine > Cold seeps >... | reverse complement strand
CTCCCTTTCGAGCCCAATGGAGTGTAATGTCATCCATAATCTCAAGGTACTCAATTCTGCGAACATTATGTGCAGCATTCTTTAGTGGTGTTTCAGTAACCTTGCGCACATCAAGTCTTTTCCTCAGGGGAGTTCTAAATCTACACTTCACCTAGAATTAACCGTTTCCGATGTCGAACGCATATTATAGTGTTCTGAATTTTTCAGTACGAGATTTTGTGGGCATAATGTAATTACGTGCGCCAAGTTTTAAATTTTTCCAACCGTGTAGATATATTTGAAGGGAACACTTATAGCGTTCACATTGCCTACTGACAGTGATAAGATAACATCAAGTGCGTTAACAAAGGCATTGTACGCTCAGAAAACAAGCCCCCATCATGGGAAATATGTCTACTGTAATATAGATTTCTTAGAGTGATTTTCTGCCGAGTATTATGTCCGTGTAGTTGAGCTCACTGAAGAAGACTGCGAAGTTATGGGACTGCAGATTGAGTAATTTTGTCCCAAGGCCTCACTCATCAAACACCTTATATATCATGATTGATAGTGTATCATCTGTGAATAAAATGGCCGGACTTATTATCTCCGAAAATTCAACAGCCGAAGAGCTTGAACCCATAGCCTTGGCAATATACGGCACAATAGGACTTCCCATAACCATGCGAAGCAAGAACCACAACGGCGTCAGGGTCGAGAACAGCAAAGTAGTTGACTACAACTACACAGGAGAATACCTGGAACAGGCCTTAAATACCGGTAAGATCGTCCACGGTTTAGCCGGAAGCGGGCCGTATAAGGGCATGCCGGTTATAGTCTCACCTATAAATAACCGTAACAGCGAGACCATCGCGGCAATGGGGACCGTAAACCTGTCAGGGTACATCGACCTGAAACGCTTTTAACCAGCATTTTCCTCTACAAGCTGTGCAAGCCTCTCCATAAGGCTGTCCACTATCTTCATCTCACGACCGTAGTTCTCAAGGTCCCCTGTCTTAAGGTACTCCTGGGCTGCTTCATAATGAGAGAGAGTATCCTCCAGCAATTCAGTCAGTGTCACATCCCCTGTCCCGATCCCAACAGGGATGGGGGTAGCGGTTGACGTGACATTCACACCAATCACTTTCAGCAGTGCCTCTTCCAGCGAATCCTCCATTGCCACCCTGTTCTCATACACCACCAGTATCTTCTTCAGTTCAGGGATGCTGGATGCAGACTCTGCCGAGATATACAGAGGTTCGATATAGAGCAGGGAGTCCTTGATGGGAATGACCAGCAAGTTACCCCTGATAACCTGTGAACCACCCGTGCTCCACAGGGTCAGGTCCTTGGAGATATCCTCATCCTGATCTATCAGCGCCTCGATCTGGGCCGGACCGTAGATCAGTTTGTCCTTTGAGAACTCATACAGTATCTTCTGGCCGTATCGTGGGGGATCCTGGTTCACTGCCATCCAGGCGATCATATTGTCCTTGTTGACCGGTGTGAAAGGCAGCATCATTATGAAATCTGTGGAATCGTCCACTTCAAGCAATACATTATAAGGCTCAACCGGTATCAATGAATTAGCATATTTCTCTTTTGCAAACTGCCATCTGTCCTCCCGGTTGTAGAACACCTCGGGCACATTCATATGGTAATCGGTATAGATAGTGGATTGTATCTGGAACAGGTCAGGAGAATACCTGATATGCTGTTTCAGGTCATCAGGCATTGAGTCCATTGGCTTAAATACACCAGGGAATATGCTTGAATAAGCAGTGAGTAGCGGGTCATCCTCGATGATATAATAAGTGACGGTCCCGTTGTATGCATCAATGACTGCCTTTGTCGAGTCCTGGACATAGTTCACCCTGGTGTTGCCTATCCACAGGGGTTCTGAATAAGGATACTTGTCTGTTGTCACAAAAGCATTGATCATCCAGTAGATATGCCCGTCGGCCCCCACAACTGCATAGGCATCCGAATCCTGGAGCAAGTACGGGGTAATAAGGCCGGTGCGGTCCAGCACATCACGCTTGATATGCAGTTTGCTGTCCTTATCAATATCAGTGGATGTGAGGATCTTAAGTTCGCCCAGTGCCATGGTCGCGATAAGCTTATTCAGCCCACTCATACTGATCCCGCCTGTCCCTGCATAAACGGTGCCCACATTGGTATCGCCGCTGGGATAATCGAACTCCTCCCTGCCCGTACCTGTAAAGATATATGTGTCTGTCCTTTCACCGTAGTATATCCTGGGCTGCTCTATTGTCAGCGACGGGATATAACTTACAGGCGGGATGTTCTCAATATACATCTCTGGCATTCCCTGGTCCACCACAAGGTTCACCGGCGACATGACCACCCCGATACCGTGGGTGTAGAGTACGTGTTTGTTGAGCCAGGTATCGGCCTTGCCGCGCAGCTGGTCATAGAATATCTCCCTTGCCGACAGCCAGACCTGGTGCCTGGTGCCGTTGATATCATACCTGTTCACATCCACGTCATTGAAGCCGTAATAAGTGCGTATCGCCTGTTTTTGCTGATAGATGGTCGTGAGGGGGCGGTAATCCCACAACCTGGCATTGATGATGGAAGGGTGCTCAAGGATATCATCGGTGAGGTTGTATGTTAAGGGGTATTGCCTGACCTCGACCTCGTCAAGATTATAGGCGGTATTGGTCATAGCGATATTGTTCATGATATATGGTCTTTCCAGTTCCAGTTCATTGGGCGTGACCTTGTATTCCTGGATGACCATGGTGGCGATGCCACCAAAGACTGAAATGACTAACATGGCAGCGATCATGCCTGCCAGTATCTTCGGGATCGATGGTACAGATGTGCTGTCCAGCCAGCCTGATACCAGTATCAACAGGGCCGAGAGTATGAAGATAGCAGCGATTATAACAGGAATGTACTGCCTTATGGCCACATCGATATATCCTGCACCGTAGACTACGCCCGTTTCACTGTACAGGATATTGTAACGTCCCAGGTACGTCCTGGTGGCCAGGACAACCAAAAAACCTGCCAGTACAATCCTGAAGTTCAAGGGTGCTCTCATCAACAGCTTCCAGTTAAATGTTGCATACAGGACTGCCAGTACAAGAAGCCCAAGGAGCAGGACTGTAAGTGAATAGCTCAGCAGGAATTTGTAGAACGGCAGTTCGAACACATAAAAGGTTATATCATTATTGAAAATGGGGTCGGCTGTGCCAAAAGGTGTCCTGTTCTGGTACATCAGGACCTTCAGCCATGAGCCTGAGGCCGCCAGTCCCTGTATCACTGAGATCATGATTATCAAAATAAGGGCAGGCATCTTTGCCGCCTTCACTCCTCCGGCCAGGTCACCTTTCGTTTCCATCTCGATGTATTCTTTTGGCTGCCCGGTGAAGAATTCCTGGTCCCACAGGGAGGTGATACTCCCTCCCATTTTCAGGAGGGTTTTAATCCCGGATTGGAGTATCAAAAACAGGATAAGTGCTGTCAGGATCGTGAAAACCACTAACATCAGGATGCTCATCTTGTATTTAACAAGAAAAACGCTTGCATATCCCAGTGAATCGAACCACAGGTAATCCAGGCCCAGCCTAGCCAAGGCAGGCAGTGTAAATATTGTTAATAGTATCAGCGCAAATATTGCTTCCCACTTGTAATTGAATTTCATATCGCATCCCTCCGGGAGTAATTATTAAATGAGGGGTTACAGTATTTAAGTGTGGGGTTACAGTATTGCAGTATTGAAATGAGGAGCTACAGTATAATTATTTCCCGCAGCGCAAACCTCTAAAGGAGCAATTTAATGAGTCGCATCATCCTTCATGTGGATATGGACAGTTTTTATGCCTCAGTTGAACAGCACCGGGACCAGTCCCTTAAAGGGCGTCCGGTTGTGGTGGGTTCTGACCCAAAAGGCGGAATCGGCAGAGGTGTGGTGAGCACCTGCTCATATGAAGTGCGGGAGTTCGGGATACATTCCGGAATGCCCATTTCCAGGGCATATAAGCTGTGCCGGGATGCCGTGTACCTGAGGGTGGATATGCAATTGTACAAGGAGGTTTCCTGCAGGGTTATGGAGATACTCAGGTCAAAAGCCGACAGGTTCCAGCAAGTGAGTGTGGATGAGGCCTACCTTGATATCAGTGAAAAAGTAAGGGACCATAAAGAGGCTGTAAAGGTCGCACAGGAGATCAAAGCACAAATAAGGGCGCAAGAGGGGCTAACGTGCTCTATCGGCATCGCTCCCACCAGGTCTGCGGCCAAGATAGCCTCGGACCTGGACAAGCCTGACGGCCTGATAGTTGTGAAACCGGACCGGGTAGCCGGATTCCTGGAGCCACTTGAGGTACGCAGACTGCAAGGGATAGGTCGTAAGAACGAGGAGATACTGCAGGGGATGGGAATCAGGACCATCGGGCAGCTGGCACGATTTGACAGGGACAAGTTGGTGGATGTGTTCGGCAAGTGGGGCGCTGGAATGCATTTACTGGCGCAGGGGGTGGATGATAGTGAGGTGGAGGAGCGGGGCGTGACCAGGTCGGTTAGCAGGGAGCACACCTTTGATGTGGATACTGGTGATACTGCGCTGCTTTACGGGGCTCTTGACAATATTGCCGGGCTGGTGCATAAGTCATTGCAGAAGAAGGGTTTTTCCTTCAGGACAGTATCTGTAAAAGTGCGGCAGGAGGATTTTACCACATTTACCAGGGCCAGGACACTCGATCATGATAACAGGGACCCGGATATCATCAGACAGGTGTCGGGTGAACTTGCCACGGAGTTCTTTGATGGCAGGAAGATTCGGCTTTTAGGTATCAAGCTGTCAAACCTGGGCAGGAACAAACTGCGACAGACCACATTTGAAGATTTTATTATGGAGTGAATTGTGGTAGAAAAATGAAAATGTGGGGACATATGCCCCCCGTTTTTTTTGCAAGAGAACAGGTATACAAAGACTTTAAGGGGTGGGAGTGGGAGTTTAGTAAAAAAAAGACCTCTGTATATCCTGCGACTCTTGGTTCGTTATTAAACGAACAATCTCTATGATATTGCACATGATATATATCCTTTTTCAGAATAAATAAATTGTCAATGACTATACAGGATGAATAAATTGTCAATGACTATACCGGATGAATAAATTGTTAATGAATTACAGGATGAATAAATTATCAATAAGTTCACAGTATAGACCGATTAGCTGGAACCAACATCATGAAGCGTTGTCAGGTCTTCCTTTTTGGTTGATATACAGCTGTTCGATTCTATCAAGTGTATCTGCATCGTCAGGACTCTTGTCATCCCTCACCCTGACAAGCCTGGGAAACCGCAGTGCATAACCTGAATTGTAAGTAGGGCTTTTCTGGATTTCCTCAAAAGCGACTTCGAACACCACTTGTGGCACGAATTCCAGTTCCTTGCCACTCTCAACTACAATGAGTTCAGTAAACCGTGCTGTCAGGTCTTCAAGCATATCGTCAGTAATGCCTGTTCCCACTCTTCCAAGGGATAGAATATCACCTGATTCTGGCTCAATACATGCAAGCTGGAATGATCCTATAAAGTTAGCGCGCCGTCCTTCACCCCATTCACCGCCGATAACTACCAGGTCCAGTGACTCCATAAGCGGCTTGATCTTAAGCCAGTTCTTCCCGCGCTTGCCAGGAGAATAAAGTGATTCCGGGTTTTTCAGCATCACACCTTCATGACCCGCTTCCAGCGCTTTACGGTAGATGTCATTGATAACCTTTACATCTGAAGTGATTTCCTGCTCTGCTATTATCAGGTTATCAGAGGGGGTCACACATTCAACCAGGTGCTGTCTACGCTGTACCAGGGTATTGTCAAACAGGCTCTCACCATTGAAATATAACACATCGAACAGATACAATTGCAGAGGTATTTGTTCCTTCACCATATCTACATCATACTTGCGCCTGAACCGTTTGAGTATCTGCTGGAAGGCTCCGGGCTTACCATTGGGTCCCAATACCACCGCTTCACCATCAAGGAGTGCCGATTTAGCAGATATACCTTCCCTTACCATTTCCACTATATCAGGTAGTGAGTTTGTCACATCTTCCAGGCGCCGTGAATATATAGAGATATTATCGCCATCCTTATGGATCTGCACCCTGGCACCGTCGAATTTCCATTCTACTGCCACCGGCCCCATTTCATTAACGGCAGGTTCGATACCCTGGGATATCTGGGCCAGCATCATCCTGATGGGGCGACCCAGTTCCATATCCAGGCCTGCCAGACCGTGTGTGCCGTTAAGTTTTGCCTCCCTCGCAACCAGTCCAAGGTCATTGGTGAGCATATAGCCCCGTTCCACAGCGTCCTTTGGTACATTGAAGGCTTTTGCAATGGAATCCCTGACAATTCCTTCACCCACCCCGATCCTCAGTTCCTCGATGGCCAGCCGTGCCAGGTATACGGCCTCAATTGGTGTGGCCCGGCCGAACAGGAACTGGAGGTTCCTTGCCCTGGAGGACTGGGAGCCCTTACCCGAGGTATTGGCAATATCAGAGAATCTTATAAAAACGTCCTGTATGGATAGTACTGATTCATCTTCCCCAAAAGCAGCCAGTGTGGATTGTGACTTCTTGGCTCCGGTCAGTGCTTCTCTTGCTGCCAGTCCAACGTCCCCGGTCTCTCGTACCAGGTTAATGATACCCTTTACAGGCACACCGGATGCCCTGGACAGGGAAGTATACAGCAAGCTGGGTCCGATACCCAGCTGCAATGGACTCCATACAGGGAACACCAGGCCCATGATGAACCTGGATACTGTCTCAAGCTCATCATCTTCTACGCTGGAAAAAAATTCCGCCACTACCTGCGTCATTTCAAGGGAACCCGGGATGTTCTCGATACGCTGGCAGGTTTCTGCAAAATCCGTAAAACTGGTCATTCTCCCTTAATCTGGAATATGTTATCAAAACAGTTTCGATATTCCTGCAAAGGATTATGAGTTTACAGTCCATAGTACCTGCCCCATGAAAGAGGAAATGACCAGTGTGGATGTGGCTGCCATTGTATCCGAGTTCAATAGCGGCACACCCTGTCTGCTGGATGCAAAGATAGGTAAGATATACCAGACTTCCAATGATGAGATAAGGATCACACTGAGTATATACGGACAGGGTAGGCACAACCTGGTTATACAGGCTGGCAAGCAGATGCACCTCACCCGTTATCCGCGCCCGGCCCCCCAGTTGCCACAGGGGTTTCCCATGCTGCTTCGCAAACATATAATGGGGGGCAGGATTAAGCGTGTTTCCCAGCATGACTTCGACAGGATCATCGAACTGGAAGTTATAAGGGCCGGGGTCACTACCAGATTAATTTCCGAACTGTTTGCAAGGGGCAATATTATTCTTACCGATGACGAGGGCAGGATATTGCAGCCTATGAAACCTGTTAGTTTTAGAGACCGGACGCTGCGCAGGGGCGAGATCTATGAACTGCCCCCTCCCCAGATGAGCCCGCTCGATGTATCGCCCGTTGGCCTTACCGGTATATTCAGTGAATCGCAAAGCGATGTTGTGAGAACGCTGGCCACCAGGTTGAACATGGGTGGTGTGCTGGCTGAGGAAGTGTGCCTGCGCTCAGGTGTAGACAAGGCCACACCTGCTGCTAAGATGTTGGATACTGAGGGGCTGCATGCGGCGATGGATAAGGTTTTCAGGCCGATAGTAGATGGCAAACTTGAGCCGCAGGTGGTGGTAAAGGACGGTAAGAACATTGATGTGCTGCCGTTCGGACTTATGCGTTACCAGGGTTTTGAGACCCGAAAGCTGGATAGTTTTAACCAGGCCCTTGATGAATATTTCAGTGCAGGTATAGAGGTTGCAGCCAAAAAAGTGGCAGTGGAGCAGAAAAAGGAAGGTGTGCTGGAGAGGAGGCTGAGACAGCAGCAGCAGGCTATCGAGAAGTTCACGAAGCAGGCAGCCGGGTTTAAAGAAAAGGGGGAGCTGCTGTATGCCCATTACCAGCCTGTAGAGACGATTTTGAATATCATCACTGAGGCAAGGCAGCGGCTGGGCTGGGATGAGATACGAAGCAGGCTGAAGGGTGCCGAGATTCCACAGGCAAAGATGATCAGGTCCATAGACCCAAGCTCAGGGAAACTTTCAGTGGAACTGGACGGTACGAATGTGGATGTGGATATCAAGTTGACAGTGCCACAGAATGCCCAGGTATATTATGATAAGGCAAAGAAGGTGGCAGGTAAAAGTTCCGGTGCCAGGCGTGCCATACTCCAGACTGAGGAACTGATAAGGAAAAAGCAGGAGCCTGTGCGCACCAGGCAGTTGAAGGGTAAGGTCAAGGTGAAACCCCGCTGGTATGATAAGTTCAGGTGGTTCGAGTCCTCTGATGGGTTTTTGGTTATAGGGGGCCGGGATGCGGGCACTAATGAGGAAGTGGTTAAGAAGTATATGGAAAAGCGGGATATCTTCTTCCATACAGAAGCGCCTGGCTCGCCTGTGGTTGTCGTAAAGACGGAAGGTAAGGAAGTACCACAGACGACGCTTGAGGAGGCTGCCATGTTTGTGGTCTCCAACTCGGGTGTGTGGAAGTCAGGCAGGGCTGAGGGTGACTGTTACTGGGTGACGCCTGAGCAGGTGTCCAAGACGCCTGAGAGTGGTGAGTTCGTGCCCAGGGGTTCGTTCATTATCAGGGGCAAGCGCAATTATATGACTGCCCTGGTGGGTGCTGCGGTAGGTATCCAACTGGAAGGTGCTGTGAGGCTTGTGGGCGGGCCGCCCGGGGTTGTGCGGAGGCTGGCGCAGTATGTGGTCGAGGTGGAGCCGGGCGGGTTCAACCAGAGCGATATTGCGAAGAAGGTCTACAAGATGCTGGTGGATGAGGTTGGGGATAGGCAGCTGGTGAAGTCGATTGCTTCGGCTGACAGGATAGCTATGATGCTGCCTCCGGGGGAGTCGAGTGTGAGGAAGGGGTGAGTACATCACCACTTTTCATTGAAACAATATATATAGAATGTGTTATAATATTTATAGTAAATGTCCAGTAAAATAAAATCGTTTGGGGAACATAAGGCGCAATGGGTCACCATTTCTAGTGATGAGTATGAATCTATGAAATCTACATTGGAAATTTTATCGGACCCAGAACTAATGCAACAGATAGAAGAAAGCAGAGAAGATTTTAAAGCTGGAAGATATATAGAACTTCGCGAGCTTATTGAAGAAGAATGATAGAATTTATTTCATCTCATCTTTGTGCTTAAATGCCACGATTTTTATTAATTTATTTTCTTCATCGATTTCAAATAAAATTCTCCATCGTCTTTCAAAGTAAATTTCCCATATACCATCAAGGGGAGAACGCAGTGGCTTAGCATACGACCTTGGGTTATTTTCGAGTTTTTGTAATTTTTTAAATAACCGCACCTTTAAGTGTTTATCACACTTTTTGTCAATTAATCTTTTGGGCTTTTTTAGGATTATTATTTTGTATGACATTTTTTATCAATTGTATATCAGGTTCTGAGTATATAATGATTTTTTGAATTAGGTTCGAATATCATGATTGAGCATTTGTTATCAATATTGATAACAAAAGTTAATTAAGTGTCTGACTAGAGAGGCTGCCCAACAATTACTGTCATTAACCAATCTCTTGCTTATTTTGATTTAAAGCTCCAATTCGTCTCCTTTTCATTTGGATTTTAAATAACTGGACAGCATCTAAACACTGGAGAAGTCCATTGCTTCGGCTGACATGATCGCTATGATGCTGCCGCCGGGGGAGTAGAGGGTGAAAATATAAAATTTATGGAATCAGTTAAAACTTCATTCAATATCCTCTTTGAGTTCGTCTTCACCATACCTGATGCAGATGCCCACTTTGCCGAACTCATGAAGGATACCCCGAAGGGGAATTCCTGTAATATTAGAAGCTTCCCTTATTGTTATCTTTCCTTCTTTGTAGAGTTTGGCGGCATCTTTTAGTTCGCTGTCGTGCTCACAATCCATAAGAACTCGCTTTTTCAATTATAATCCCTCAACAACCTTCCGCACATCCTCATACACCCCCACACTCAGCCACATAACCCGCGCCAGTTTTTCAAAAGCATCCAGCCCCTCATCCCTGGATATCAGCCCAACCTACCGATCATGGCAAGATGGATTAACTAATCTGAATTGCTAACTGTCATTTCTCCTGCAGCGCCCACTGGATGTCCACGTCCAGGTCCTCTTTTTCATACCTGAACGGAATATTTCGTACTTTAAGTTCCTCAAGGGCTGCCCTGTAGATTATTCCTGCCTTGCCTGCTGCCTTCCACAGGGATATCATGCCCTCGGAATAGGATTCACTTATCATTAAATCGATGTCAACTTTTCCATTGTTCCTTCTGAATAATACTCTATACTATACGGTTTCAGATTCAAGATAACATATTCGGGATCATCCGGGCCAGAGAAGTAATTCTCAAGCATTGGATCCCAGAATTCATTTTTTGACTTTTCGTCATCAAGGATCTCGATTTCAGTATCCATTACGACATAAGGCTTATCCACATCTTCAAAGTCTTTTCCATTCCAGGTTGCAATACAGCCTTTTGGATTATTTTTAATATGTGACATCTTTACAGAGCTTTTATGTGTAGCTATCTTCATCGACAGGTCAGGAAAACCAACCGTCGCTATATATCTAACCCTGGGAACAGGATGCGGCTCGCTTTGAACAGTTGCAAACGCCGATATATTTACTCCACCGATCACATCAAGAATCTTATCTTTTAATTCCATTAAAATCACTCCTACTCAACAGAAGTTTTTACTAATCCTATATACGTTTGTCGATTATAAAAAGCAAATAGTGCCGGAGCTTGCTGATATGGACTGACCTGAGGGGATTTTAGAGAAATGGTATACTCCATAGAAATTATACCATGCCCGAATATAGCGATTCAAGCCTATGGCAAGGATGGATATTACATCCAGGTACAATTACCGGATTTTGTGCAGTAATACTGGCTTTATTTCGCCAGGCTTACCCTCAGCACTTCCATCCCGCGCTCCAGGGCCTCATCGATCTTCCCCGCATCAGGACCCCCGCCCTGTGCCAGTTCAGCCCTGCCGCCGCCGCCGCCGCCAACGACCTTTGACATCTCCCTTACAAGGTCACCTGAGTTTGCACCATTTTCCAGCGCCTTATCCCCGGCCGCTGCCACAATCTTTGCCCCGTCCAGATCGCTTGCCAGCAGTGCAACTACATCGGATTCTTTAGTGAACTCGGCAGCCGCCTTTACCAGCTCTTCGATATCTGCCCCGGGCAGGGTACGGGCTATAATCCTGAATCCGCCAATGTCCACTGCATCTGAAATCAACGAATCCACTCTTGCCGAGGCCAGGTCTTCCTTTAATCTGGCATTCTCCTTCTTGAACTCCTTCCATTCATTAAAGAACCTGGCAGTGGTCTCTGGCAGGTGTTCAGGTGCAACCTTCAATTCGTCGGCGCTCAGGCGCAGCAGGTCGTCCAGTTCCTGCCAGCGCTTAACTGCCGCCTCGCCTGCCGCATACTCCAGCCGCTCCACACCGTCCTGTATCCGCTCGGTCTTCAGGATCTTAATGGGACCGATAAGACCGGTATTGCTTACATGGGTACCGCCGCACGCCTCTACGTCATCCCCCACCTTGAGCACCCGTATCTGCTTGCCCGGCGGCACACCGCCCTGGTACAGCACAAACCCGTACTTCTGCTCGGCTTCGGTCCTGTCCATCCAGGTGATCTCCACAGGGATATTGGCCATCACTGTCTCATTGGCTATAAGTTCGATCTCCTTGAGTTCTTCATTGGTGATGCGTTTGAAATGGGACAGGTCCAGACGTGCCCGCTCAGCACTCTTCTGGGCGCCAGCCTGCCAGATATGGTTGCCCAGCACCTTCTTGGCGGCATCGTTCACCACATGAGTAGCAGTATGGTGGCGCATGTGGGCCAGCCGTCTCCCTCTATCCACAGCCCCGTCCACTATGTCCCCCGGTTCCAGGTCGATCATATCCTCGAAAATAGTATGAAAAATCACGCCCTGCTCTATCAGGACATCAACCACCTGGTAAGTGGAATTCCCTTTGGTGATGATACCGTGGTCATGAGGCTGCCCACCGCCCTCAGGATAGAACTGGGTCCTGTCAAGTATGATATTACCGTCAATAACTGCCACGACCTTTGCCTGGAATTCAAGCTCATCAGGCTGGTAATAATACGACCTCTCTGTGTCTGGCAGGTTCTCTATACCGGGAATAACTTGTTCAACCTCTTCCTTATCCTCTGCCTTGCTGTGGCTTTCAGCCACAAGTGAGTAGAATGTATCTGGCAGGTCTATCCTCAACCCTATCTCCTTTGCCACATCTGCCGTGATCTCAGGAGATATGCCGTGGGTGTCGTACATCTGGATGATCTCATCCAATGGGAATTCCTCTCCCTTATCCATATAATGTCGTGCGCTCTTTGCAACCAGCCGCCGCCCACGCTCCAGGGTATCAGCATACTTGTCCTCCTCCCTGTCAAGTATCTCCACAATTGTTCCGAGACGTTCACTGAACTCGGGATACTCGGGCAGCTTGTCTATCTGCATGGTGACAATGTCAGATAGCGGCACATCCATGCCTGCCTCAGCCATAAGCCGCAGGGTCCGGCGCAGTACCAGCCGTGCCAGGTATCCTGCCTTTACATTGGATGGGATGATACCGTCCCCGAACATAAATGCCAGGCACCTGCTGTGGTCAGCGATGGCGTATACCCTTTCCACAGGTTCCATAATAGCCTGCAGTTCCTCAACCGGAATGCCTATCTCGGCCGCCACTTTCTTGCGCAGTTCCATGAGGTTGGCCTGCCCTGTGATATCCATCAACCCGGCAAGCTTTGCGTTTTTGGCCAGGATATTGGCATATTCGGGGTCGTCCAGCCTGTGCTCTACACCTGCAAGGTCCATTAGTTCACTGACTACCTCCGGGAACACAGCATCATAGATGGTGGGCGAACCCTTGCTTGCCCATACGAATCTCTCAAGACCGTAACCCGTGTCCACGATGTAGTTGTCCATCTTCACATACGGGTCTCCCTTGATCATGATGTCGCCGCCCTTTTTCTGCTGCAGGTCCATGAACACCAGGGTGGCTACTTCAAGCCCACCCACCAGCACTTCCACACAGGGTCCGGCATTACCGCCGCCGGCCCAGGGTTCTTCTTTATAGGTCACGGCATTGGGGTCTGTGCCCAGGTCATTTAGCAGGGCATCGCAATATTCTACTGTCTCGTTCTTCCAGTAGACCTCTTTTTTTGGATTATTAAAAGCATGATGCGCCATCATCTCGAAGTTTGTGAGATGGCGGCCGCTGCGTCCTACTGAATCAAGGTCAGGTAAGCGGATGCACGGCTGGCTGATGGTAAGGGGATTGGCTGGAGGTGGTACCATTCCGGAGGTGACGAATGGCTGGAAATCGGCAATACTTGCAATGGTGAGGTAGATATCATCCCGCCACCTGGCAATAACAGGATACCTGTCCACCCTTGTATGGTTGTGCCCCTCGAAGAAGGAGAGGAACTTTTCCCTCATCTGTGAGAGGTCGTATTGCTTTGTGAAGACCGGATTACCTATGAATGAGTACAGGTCGCACGGTGCGTCTCCGCATGTTATTCTGTCCGGGTCCCGTGTCCAGTATGCACTGCCGCATTTTGAGCAGGTTTTTCTCTCAAAGCCGTTCTCAAAGAAATAATCAAGTTGGTATTCGTCCTCAAGCATAGGTATTCCCTGTATTGGTGATGGTGGGTTTTAATGGTCTTTATAATGAAAAGGTTTGCGCAGGAAGACCATATCAGGATGTTTTAATTATTGTTTTTATGGCATATGCATTTTCCCGGGTGGACGGGGAGTGCGGTTCTTCGAGCAGTGGGTTGGGGTTTGGTGTAGTATGGATGAGCTGGGTTTTGTTTGCATCTTTTTTTGGGGATATGTGATAATTTCCGCAGGTTTTATCGTTTATGCCGCAGTAAATAACTTATTCTTGATTATCCAAACAAATTTTATTAATTGATACAACATATCGGGATGAAAAATGTCAGAATCAGAAATAAATATACAAAACGTGGTTGCATCGACCAAATTAGCAGATAGTTTTGATCTTGTTAAAATAGAGTCAGCACTGGAAGGCGCAGAATACAATAAAAAAAAATTTCCTGGTATGGTTTACAGGGTAACCAATCCCAAAGCAGCCTTTTTAATTTTCACTTCAGGGAAAGTAGTCTGTACAGGCGCAAAGAACGTTGAAGATGTGAAAACTGTCATAAAGAACCTGGGAGATAAGATCGAGTCTCTCGGTATCAGTGTCGACAAAAACCCCGAGATAACCATCCAGAATATCGTGGCATCAGCAGACCTGGGCGCAAAGTTGAACCTTAATGCAATTGCAATCGGATTTGGCTTTGAAAACATTGAATATGAACCCGAGCAATTTCCGGGACTTGTCTACAGGATCGCTTCCCCAAAGATCGTGGTGTTGATATTCAGTTCAGGAAAACTGGTCGTTACTGCGGGCAAATCGCCTAATGATTGCAATAGGGGAGTCGAGATCGTAAGGGAACAGCTTGAAGGCATGTCCCTGCTCTAAAGGTCACCAAACAGGTGTTTATCTTGTCATCGTATCGTGAGGCAGTGGCACAGAATTTTATTGTTGATAATGAAGTGAAGGACTTCATTAACAGGGAGGATCGTGACTTTCGGGTCTGCACATCATGTAGCGGTCCCGTACTGATGCCCCTGGATATGGCCCTCGCCAAACCAAGTGATATCGAAATAAAGGTAGGTGACAATACACTGTTCGTGTCTATTGTCATGGCACGGTACACACGGCGTATACACAAGTCCATGCTTGAACAGTATATGTGGTTTTTGGAAAATGGCCAGAGATGTGAACTAGATTAAAACGGTACGCGGGAATTAAACCACTACGAGAGAAATAAGGAAATACTTCGAAACTGCTATGTGCGAATCCCGAAGGATGGCACGGCCTCGTAAGAATATTCCTGTAATTCAGGCTCTTCCCTGATGTGATATTTTCGCTGGTTACGGTTTCCCATCCGCTCAAGCTTGTTCTCCCTGTACATGCGGGAAAGGTACGTGGAGACAGTGCTCAGATTGATATTGCCGTAGACCCTGTCGTAATCTCTTTTTACTTCAAGGGATGTGAACCACTGACCTGTGTATTCGAAATTCAGGAAAAGTTCAAGACGTTGTTTTATCGTGAGGGACTCGTTTTTCAGTCTGCTGTATTCTTCTTCAGCAATC
>Ga0255447_1017_pt1 | contig 15365 bp, 18 predicted proteins | sample ANMaggSeSYBR02G7_FD_182668 | JGI IMG/M metagenome (GOLD analysis project Ga0255447, IMG submission 182668) | Sediment cell enrichment communities from methane seep in Santa Monica Basin, California, United Staets - ANME aggregate JGI... | ecosystem: Environmental > Aquatic > Marine > Cold seeps >... | reverse complement strand
ATAGAATCATAACTGCGGTGTCCGAAGATTATACCACGGCGCATAAAGCGGTGGGGATGCTTGATACGGGGCAGCAGTTCATCGAAGCGGGATATGCCGAATTCGTCAAAGAGTTTCTGGTAGTCGTCTATGGATGATGATTCCCAGGGATTGATTTCATTCATGGTTGGAGTGAATAAATAGCAATCAGGTAAATAATTGTTTCCATTCCAGGCCTGCCCGGGCAGTTACCTGTACATCCCATAGTGGTCCTCTGCGGGTTTAGCGGCCTGTTTCCTCAGGCTGGTAAGGTGCTTCTCTACATTTTCGGCTTCGTTATACAGAGGTTCCAGGTCGATCCTGATGGTAGGAATAAGCTTGTCGATCATTTCAATCACATGGGCCGATATCCTGGCATCTGAAATGTTGTTACCTTTCTGGGCAATGGGTACTAACACTTTCAGGTCCCGTATCTTACCTTCATTCAGGAGCACTCCCGAGACCCCGGGAATCATGCTGTGGATAAGCTGTTCAATTTCAAGTTGTTCCAGTTCCTTTCTGGCAGCATCCGTACTTCCGATTCCAAAGAGTTTGAAACCATCTTCATCCAATATCTGTGTCTCAGGGGAAATTATTCTTGAACATCCGGCTTCTTCTGCAAATGAGAGGACTGTGTTGGCAACATTTCTTGCCATTGGCGGGTAAGGTGTAAATTCGGAAAGGAAGACCACTATCTTTGCCTTTTCATCGGCATATATCCTTGCAGGGAATTTGGGTTTTGAGTCATAGATCATTGAAACGGGTGGAAACTCATCTGAGTCGAGACCGCATATTTGGTCAAGGTTCAGAACATTGACAAGGTAGCTGGCCACAATTGAGTTTATAAGGCTGGTGGATGGAAAACCATTGATTACAGTTGAGTCTTCCAGGTCCATTTCTTTATATCTGTGCATGATTATTTCCATTTTTTTCACCTTTTTTGAGTTATTGTATCAACATATTCGGTCCAGCCACTTAAATGTATCAAAATGATGGTCGAATGTCACAATGTATTTTACTTCATATTTCTTTGAGAAGGCTGCTGAGTTGCAGTCAGTGAAACTGTAATGGTACTTCTTGAACATGTCCCATGTTTCCCTGAAAAGTTCTTCATTTACCTGGAATAATTCAATCTCAGAATCCAGTATGTAATCTCCTAATCTTTCAACTTCTGGCACATTGTTGACCCGGTGCATACAGGTAGTTATTGTTTTAGTCGAAAATATGTTCGGTTATCACAACTTGGCCGTATTTGCCTGAGAAAATATCTGATGCCAGTTCCCTTGAACGCTGGTGGTTCCTGTCGCGGCTGTTGATGTATGCAATAAAAAAACTGGTATCCAGCAGGACTGCCATTTATTCACCATACAGGTACTTATCGTGCTCTTCACTGAGATTTTCGGTTCCTGGTCCGAAATCGATAGCTTCAAGTTCCAGGAAAGAACGCACAGGTTTTGCCTGCGCACGTTTGCGGTCCAGCCACAGGCGGATTGCGCTGTTTATGGCTGTGCCTATGTTGATGCCTTCACGGGTGGCTTCGGCTTTTATTTCGCGGTATAGCTGGCTGTCAATGTTGCGAATGGTTATGTTCATGTGTCACCATTGTGTGATATGTATTATAAAATATTTAATTGTTTTCTTGTGTAGCATTTTAGTGACCAGGACCCTATTGCTCCACCACCTCCTGAACAATATACTCTGCTTTAAGTAGAATAAAATATCGTCCAGTTCAGAATTCTTAGGTTCTCTTTAACATCGTGTGGGTAACTTCATTGTTCAGGAACATATCACAGAACATGGAATCTCACGACCTGGCTTTATGGACCGGATTTACAGGATTTACAGGATGGACTGGCAACCATTATCCTGTCGATCCTGTAAATCCTGTCAAGATTTTCGATTTCTCCGATGATCTAGGCAAACTATTACCCACACAATGTTGGAGATATCCAATTCTTATTCATAATTAATTGTGATTTATTCTCATTTCATCAGAAGCGTAACAAATTCGAACAACATATCCTGGAAATACAAAAACAACCGAATTTTTTTTATATAATACTCATCAATAATAACAATGTCAGATTTCTCACCAACATAATTATATATCACAATCGACTAAATTCTATTACAAGTTTTGTGGTGGTGATTACGAATGGCTGTAATGGAAGAAGGCGAAAAGTATCGATGCAATATCTGTGGAAACGAAGTTATTGTGACCAAAGTGGGGGGCGGAGCCCTGGTTTGCTGTGGAGAGGATATGGAACTCATAGAATAGTCCATAGAACATAAAATTGGAGGAATAAAATGAGCGAACACAAGAAGATCATTGAAAATATTGGAAAAAAAATAGGTTTTGAGCCGGAGGTACTTCACACGATAGGTGAACTTGACCCGGATTTCCTTCAGGCATACCATAAATGCGATAAGAAAATGCTCACTGACGGCGCCCTGCCTGCCAAAATGAAAGCGCTGATGGGACTGGCTGTAGTGGCATCGCAGCGCTGTGAGGCATGCACAGTATCCCAGATGAGAAATGCCCTGAACCAAGGTGCGACTAAAGAGGAGATCATGGAAACCATGGAAGTGATTTTCCTCACATCCGGCGCACCTGGCGTGGCTACATGCAGGGATGCGTTGAAATTAATTAAATGATTAGATGAAGTGGGTAAAATAATGGAGGATTTTAAATAAAATCAGCATGAGTTGTGCTATTTATCATCTCACTTGTTGCGGCAGTGCCAATCATGGTTTGTGCACAGACCGCACCAGGGAACTCAGTTCAGACCAGTTCGAGGTGCCGGTTGTTGGGATGACACAGGATTCTAAGACTATTGGAGATGAAGATAAAAGCATACCCGGATTCCGGATAACGTTCCTGGTGATGCTCGGGTTATTGTTACTGCCATTCAGCATGAGAGGAAACAAAAAATGAATGAGGAGACTGAAGTTAAACCTGATGAGACACTGGACTGTATCGGGCTGTTTTGCCCGATACCAGTCTTCAACACTACTGAAGCCATAAACACAATCAATATAGGTGAGGTGCTGGAAGTGCTGACCGACGACCCTGCCTCAACCCAGGATATTCCAAGATGGGCCAAGCGAACGGGCCACAAACTACTGAAATTCGAGGACCAGGGTGACAATTTCCGGTTCCTTATAGAAAGAACGAAATAAACAAGGAGATATGAAAGATGAGTGATGAAAAGATATTATATGTCCAGACCAGTGGTGTGAACACGCCCGAGAGGTTGTATTCCCCGCTGGTGCTTGCCCAGACCGCCAAGGCTATGGGCCTTGATGCAACAGTGTATTTTCTTGGGATGGGGATCACTGTGGTCAAGAAGGGGGAGGCTGAAAAAGTGCAGGTCGGGAGTTTCCCATCACTTAAGGATATACTGGACCAGACTGCAGCAGCAGGCGTAAAACTGTATGTCTGTGAGGCCAGTACCCAGTTGATAGGGCTGGACAGCAGTGAATTTATCCCTGAGGCTGAGATCGTAGGGGCGGCAACCCTCAACGACCTGGTGCTGGAAGCTGACGGCACGATGTGGTTCTGAACAGGGTGAATGGTTTGAAGACCGTTTATATGGACAATGCCTCGGGGGCACCTGTTGATAAACGTGTGGTCGAGGCCATGCTCCCGTACTTTGATTCCAGGGTGGGCAATCCGGCATCGCTCCACGAATCAGGTGTTGAGGCCCGTAAAGCACTGGGTACGGCACGGGAGTTGGTGGCCGCACTTATAGGGGCAGAGGATAAGGAAATTATCTTTACATCGGGGGCAACCGAGTCCAACAATATTGCCATACGTGGCGCAGTCCAGCGTAAGAAGAAAAAAGGAAACCACATAATAATCTCTGCCGTGGAGCACATGTCAGTGGTCAATACCTGCAAGGACCTGCAGCGTGAAGGGTTTGAAGTGACTACTGTACCCGTGGACAGGGACGGACTGGTGGACCCCGAACGCTTAGCAGACGAGGTCACTGACCAGACCATCCTGGTATCATGCATGTATGCTAATAGTGAGATCGGCACTATCCAGCCTGTTAGGGATATCGGTGCCATGACCAGGGAAAGGGATATTCTCTTCCATGTGGACGCCGTGGCTGCTGCCGGTAAGATACCGATCGATATAGTGCAGGACAATATCGACCTGCTGTCCCTTTCTTCCAATGACCTGTACGGTCCGAAAGGAGTGGGTGCACTATATATAAAATCGGGCGTGGCGCTTCGTCCCGTGATGACAGGCGGGGGCCAGGAGCGGGGGCTGCGTTCGGGTTCTGAGAATATTTCCGGGATTGTGGGCATGGGAAAGGCATGTGAACTGGCAAAGGATGAGATGGAGAACGATGCCGGGCAAATGGAGGCGCTCAGGGAGAAGTTGATTGACGGAGTACTTGGCAATATGAAACATTCTTATCTAACAGGTCACAGGACAAAGCGTCTGCCGAACATTGCCAGTTTCAGGTTCAGTTTTATCGAGGGCGAGAGCATCATTTTGAGCCTCAGTGACCTGGGTGTGGAGGCGTCCACGGGTTCGGCCTGTTCTGCAAAGACCCTGGAGCCGTCCCACGTACTTATCGCCATCGGGCTGCGTCATGAGGAAGCCCACGGGTCGCTGCTGCTGTCCCTTAACAAGTGGAATACTAAGGCAGAGGTTGACCATGTGCTTGAGAGCCTGCCGCCTGTGGTGGAGCGGTTGAGGGCATTGTCGCCACTGTACCAGGAGGATTGATTGTATGAGTTTTGAATATTCGGAAAAGGTAAAGGATCATTTCAGGAATCCCAGGAATGTGGGAACCATTAAGGATGCGGATGCCACCGGACGGGTGGGAAATCCGGTTTGCGGTGATATGATGGAGATACAGATCAAGGTGGAGGATAATATCATTAAGGATATCAAGTTCAAGACCTTCGGGTGCGCTTCTGCTATTGCAACCAGCAGCATGGTTACCGAGTTAGCAAAGGGTAAGACCTTAGAAGAGGCACTGGAGATAACCAGGCAGGATGTGGCAGATGAACTGGAAGGACTCCCACCCATAAAGATGCACTGCTCCAACCTGGCTGCCGATGCATTGCATGCTGCCATAAATGATTACATGGAGAAGCAGGAGAAGGGTATCACCCCGCCGGGTGAAGACGAGTATGAGGTGGCGGTGATTGGCGGGGGTGCTGCCGGGCTGGCTGCTGCTACTATATCATCCTATGTTGGGCTTAAGACCGTGATTTTTGATGGCGGGCAGTGGGGCGGTCTGCTGAACAAGTTCTGTCCTGATAAGTTGATAGAGAACTATCCGGGCCTGACCGACAAGATGACCACCAGGGAATTGACCCGGTCGCTGCTGGATGATGCCAGGGAGCAGGAAGCGAAGCTAGTCAATGAGTATGTGAACGATATTGAAATTGACGGCGAGTTCAAGACCCTGACCACGGATTCCAGGACCTATAAGGCCAGGATGCTGGTGCTGGCGTCTGGAAGTTCGCCTGTCAAATCCGGCATCCCTGGCGAGGAGAAGTTTGCAGTGGATGACGGCGGCATTTACTACCTGACAGCAGACCCGTCCAGGCTGACAGGCAAGCGGGTGCTGGTGTATGGACATGGCTACAATGCAGTCTCTGCTGCCGGCTGTTTGGGAGGTATTGCCGGGAGTATCACGGTGGTGACGGATGAGGCGTCGTTCATGGTGCCAGAGAGGGAGATGGACAGGGTGAAGTGCATCGAGGGGCTGAAGATGCTGACTTCGACAACCTTGTTGGAGATACAGGGCGCTGCAAAGGTGGAGAAGGCTGTGCTGGAAGACCAGACCGAAGGGGAGAGGGTGGAGATTATAGTGGATGCTGTGGTGCTGGCCACTGGAATGGTGCCGAATGTAGGGCTTATGGAGAAGCTGGGTGTGGAGGTGGATGAGTCTGGGTTTGTTAAGACCGATAAGTACCAGCGCACCAGCCTGGACGGGGTGTATGCTATTGGTAATGTGGCATCTGAGATCGATCTGCTGGTGGTGGCGGAGGCGCAGGGGACGATTGTGGCGCATGATGCTTATAGGAAGTTGAGGGTTGGGTGAGGGGATTAATGGATGGGATATTTGAGGTAAATACTTCTGAGAAATTGGTATATACAGGCCCGGTTGCAATAATCTGAGGTCCGTAATTAGGTTAGTATTATGTTGTTTCTTATATTCCGCAGGTATATTTTGAAAACAAATCTTTTTCTTAAACATTAAATAATGCAGGTTGATTGTGGTTTTCGATGTTTTTGAACAAACGGTTCGGAAAGATGCATGTTCATTTTCTACCGAACTTGGCAAATTCTATATTCAAAATATATATTTTATTCATCTATAATATAAATATAATATTTTATAAATATATAAAACCACTAACAGGAAAAATTATTTAAAATTTTGTAGATACCTGCGGAAAGTGAGTTGTTTTAAGACCCTGTACTGTTAGTACGGGGATAGTTATTAGGAGGTGTCTATTCCCCACACAATTCATTTATTTTTTCTTTAATTAGATTTGTTCTCTTTTCAATAAAATCCCAAAATTTGTCTTCTTTTAAATCTTGAATCATTTCTTTTGAAATGAATTGAGATTCCATTATATTATAAAATTGTTTTTCTATTCCTGATTCCTTATATTCTTCTTCAAATTCTAATATATACTCAGATGGTTCTTTGTTATTGATTTTTTTATTATTTGTTCTATTTGTTATGAATGCAATATTTGCAATATTATCTAATATTTCTTCATTGTCTGTACCCTTAGTATCTTCAATTATTTTTTTACCAATTTTAGAGTTGGTTGGAAAAATATGATGTTCATTTAATTTATCATCACTGTTTGTCTTTTTTAAAGCAATTATTCCATTATAGAAATCTTTTGCATTATTATTAATAAATAATAAAGAAATTGATTCAAAAAGTTGACTTCTCGATTTATAATAAGCATCAAAATACTTTTTATTAAAATGCCTTGTTCTTTCATTTTTAAAAATATCTAAAGCATTTGATAATTCTTTTCCTTGAATTACTTTGTAATCTCTTTCAACCCTCTCATTTTGAGCTCCTGGATATCTATTGTATAATATAGTATTCCAAAACCATTTATTCAATAATTCTTCTTGTTCTATTGATAAATCCGGATTTTTTGCTATATATATTGTCAAAAATTTAAGAATGGGACGATACGATTTAAGTTCCTCTTTTTTAATTTTAAACTTATTTTCCATAAATCTAATTACTTTCCAATATGTTTTATGGAGTGATTTTAAATTATCGATAAGATCGCTTGTTTGTAAATTTAAGATTTCCTTTTGCTTGAATTTTTGTTTAAGAATTTCCATAACTAAAAACAATTGTGTTGCTTCATCGAGATATTTATTGGTTTCTACAGATTCAATTTCTAAATTATTCTTGTTTTCAATGTAATTTGAACTAATTTTCCCATCATAATTAAGAATTTTGAAAAATGATCTCAAATCAAAAAATTCATTTCCAATTTTTTTATAAGTTTTTGCAACCATTATATCAAAAATGTTAAGTTTTGTGTTTTGAGTGTTGATTCGCTCAAATATGTTTAGAACTGACTGAAGATCACCTGGCTGATTGATATTTACAACTTTGCGATTTAATATTTTATCCCTTAAATCTCTTAATTTTTTATAATAAGAAATAGCAATTTTATTATCCAATTTTTGTATAATTTTATCAAAAAATTTTGAATTCACTGCATCTTTATAAACATCCTTTAAACTAATAAACCTTGTTCCAAACTTTTTCATTAATTCTTCACAAGAAAAAGAGTCTAAAGTAATTTCTTGACCATTATCAATTATTGGCTCATCATCAAATATAAACCTTAATTCAGGATCTTCGCCTTCATATTCTGAATCAAAGCAAAGATTAATTTTCTCTGTTTTTCTTGTATTTTTTCTCTTAAAGACCTTCTTATCTGTGAAAACAAGCATTAAAGAAGAAGTTCTTTGTTGTCCATCAAGAAGATAATTTATTTTAGCGTTAGTTTGTTCTGGAATTTGTATTTCATTAATAGAACCACCAACCCTTCTTCTTGCAAGTTCATCAGTTCCTTCCCATGAAAGGATGCTGTTTATAGTATAATTACTAAATAAACTATCAATTAATAATTTTATCTGTGATTTTTCCCAAACAAATTCTCTTTGGAATTCTGGAAGAAATATTTTTTCTTTTTCTGCGATTTTTATTAATTCCAATACAGTTGGTTCTTTATCATTATCAAACATTATTATTTACCCATTAAATATAATTATTTTTTAATCTCGATTTTAGTATAATGTATTTCTCTGTGCATTATTTTTCCATACAAATCCATATAACTTCACATACTTATAACTATTACTTAGAAAAAAACAGATTACCCCCCATCCGAAGGACATATAGTCTGCTTCGCAGAATTTAAAGAAAAACTTAAACTTAACTCTTCTAGATTTTTTGCTAAGCAAAAAACGCCTTGCATGCTATCCCTCGTTATCATCGGAAGAACTTAACAAGGGCTTATACGATCCAACGCGTTATTAGGGATTGTAAAACTGAAAATTGCTACTCTCACTATTTTTTGTGCCCATTCTTGCCAATAAAAACCTAAAAAAACGATAAGAGACCTTATGCACCCATGCCAAGATGCCCCGTTTTTCCAAAACGGGGTTGTTGACGGGCTCAACAGTCAGGTGTAAAAATCCTTCCCTCCCTATCACAACAACCCCTCAAATTCATCAACAGTAAGGCCCGGCAGATTTAATTAAATGCCTCAATAACCCAGGTTTTAATTCTTTATGCTTTGAAATTGACTGTGTAACCTTCGAACCTTCCTTTCTTAAAACAACATGACTCCCCACTTGTCAATGTGGAACCCACCCTGGCTAGAAAATGCTTTGATAGCCTTCATTCCTGAAATAATTGGAAGTCCGGACATTAAGCAACCACATCAACAGCCCTGGACGATGTAATATAGGACTTAATCTCATCTTCAGCCAGGGACTCCAGACAAGCCTGTATGGCTTCCTTAATATTTTCTAAAGCCTCATCTACAGTTTCCCCCTGGGATAAACAACCCGGAAGACTGGGACAGCTAACAATATACCCACCGACTTCTTCATCCTCTTCCAGAACAACTTTGAAGTGCATGATATTCTCTATTATTGTCTATACTTAAAATCCTTCTGTACCCGCATCTCATTACTGGCAATGAACCAAACCTCCCGTCCCCCATAGTAAATAATAAGTACCCCCTGCCCCAAATGAATTAACCATACCTGTAAAACCAGGAAAAGCCAGGGGAGGCAAAAATATGGACAAAAGCAGAAGAGAAGCCTTAGGCGGTTTAATATTCGCCTTCGGACTAATTGTAATGCTCATCGGGGCAATGACCGACCTCTATGAAACTAAAATAGGTGTCATCATCATGCTTGCAATCTGGTTCATCGGAGGTGCACTTGTTGCACTCATATTCGGGGGCGAGGAAGAACCACCTGAGCAGTCGGAAAGTTAGTAATAATTGTGGAAGCCAGGCAGGCGCAGGGGACCATTGTGGCGCATAATGCTTAGCGGAGGTTGAGGGGTGGGTGAGAAATTATTCGGGTTGGGAATTTGGTGTAAATACACTTGATAACGCTACATACAGGCCCAGTACTTTGTGCGTGGTATAATGGCAACTGCAATGATGGGTTTTTCATACCTCAAAAATGAGGAGATTTTGGTGACTTTTTAATTTATTCTAGATAAATGGATCGTGGTAAAAAAGATTCACCGCAGAGGACGCAAAGAGACGCAGAGAGGTGTTATTTTTCTCTGCGTGCCTCAGCGCTCTTTGCGGTTTTCTGAATCGTCCCAGTAAATAATAAAAAGTCTCAAATTTTTATGGGAAAAGACACCAGTGCCAGCTATAAAAAGAAGGACTTAAATATCACCTCGATTTAAGATAACAGTTATGACCCAGATAGATAATAAGGTCTTCAAAGCAATGGGAAGCTCCACCCGCATGAATATGCTGGAGGTACTAACTGATACTGAGATGCATATTTCAGGACTGGCAAAGGAATTGAACATCTCGGTCCCTGTTGCGGCAAAGCATGTCAGGATCCTGGAAGATGCCGACCTTATTGAAAGAAAAGAATTCGGCAAAACCCATGTACTCAATGTCAAATCAAAAAATATGTATAATATTCTCGATAAATTTGCTAAAGTCGATAACATCGAACTGCCAAAAGGAAGCAGCCTGTTAGATGCACTGAAAAGCGTGTCGGCTGTAGAAGTTAAGAGAGTGGGCAATAGGGAATATGTAATATCTACAGATGGTGAAGAAGGATTATTCCTGTATGAGATTGATGGAAGACCCTCAAATAAAACAGTTGATGAATATTTATTGGAGAAAGATGTCACAGTTGAATGGAAGAAACTGGTGCCTGTGACTAAAAAGAAGATATCTGTAAATATCAAGAATTGATGGATTCAACAGTGGTAATTAACTTGAGATATATTAAATCACATTTTCATTTGACTGCGCCCACATTGTATTGACCCCTTTTTGGCTAACACCTGTAACCCGGAACACCAGTAATATATATGAAATCTCCAGATGATGTCAGAGGAATTGCTAATGCTAAAAACATCCCATATCGTTCTATTTATTCTAACCGTAACCGTATTGTTGATCCCGAACACACTGGCGTATCCCATCAATATCACCGATAATTTAGGATGCACAGTGACGATTGAAAAAACACCGATACGCATCGTGTCCCTGTCCCCGTGTAACACAGAGATATTATTTGCGGTTGGTGCCGGCGACAGAGTGGTCGCAGGCACCACATATGATACATATCCTCCTGAAGCTGTCAATCTTTCAAAGATCGGTGGATTCTCTAGCGTAAATATCGAAGCAGTAGTGAACATGTCTCCCGACCTTGTCCTTGCCGAAGACGGCAACGGCCTGGATACGATCAATGCATTGAAGAGCCTGGACCTCAAAGTGGTCACATTAAACCCGAAAACAATGGATGACATTCTTGAGAACATCCGGCTTGTTGGGAACATCACAGGAAACGATGATACCGCTGAATCGCTTACTGCGGATATGACGCAGCAGATAGGGAATATAACAGATATGACAGAAGATATCCCAAACAACAGAAAGCCCCGCGTGCTTTATATCGTCTGGCATGAGCCCATGTATGCAGCAGGTGCAGGTTCCTATCCCGATGACCTGATACAAATGGCTGGCGGAAATAATATCATTCAGGCACAAGGCTGGCCGGTCATAAGTATTGAAGACGTTGTTGACAAAAATCCGCAGATCATAATCTGTTCAGGTATGGGTGGAGGTTCATATACCATAATGGAAGCCATAACAGGTAACCAGGTACTGGCGCAAACGGATGCAGTGAAAAATAATAAAGTATATCCGGCAGACGATCCGAACACGATCGAACTGGCAGGTCCGAGGATCGTCCAGGGATTAGCTGAACTGCATGGTTACATCGAACCCAATATGCAGCCCGATTCGAATGCTACATCCGACATATCTTCGACGCCCGGCTTTGGTATGATACTTGCACTTGGCATGATCTTGATGGTTTATTCAAAACGGGAGAGATAAGAGATAACTATCATGGCTAAACCCGGCAAGTCGGTTATTTTTATACTGGCATTACTCCTGATCGCAGCAGTGATCAGCAATACAGCCATAGGCTCTACCAGTATTTCTCTGGATGTCTCCGCAAAGATCCTGGTAACTAAAATATTTGAGAGTATATTAGAAATGACCGGAAAGATATTCCCGTCTGTCACCGCAAATATGCAGGCGAACGGGTATTATCCAGTTGAGAAGACCTGGACTGACAGCCAGGAGGTCATTATCAGCGATATCCGCCTTCCTAGGGTACTCCTCGCAGCCCTGGTGGGTGCAGCCTTAAGTACAGCCGGCTGTGCAATGCAGGGATTGTTGAAAAACCCGATGGCAGACCCTTATATTATCGGGATGTCATCAGGTGCGGCACTGGGAGCATCACTTGCTTTTGTGATGCTGCTGCCGGTCCAGTTCCTCTCATTTATAGGGGCTGTTATCACAATATTTGTAGTATACAACATATCAAAGATCGGGGGCAAAGTGCCGGTCGATACACTCTTACTGTCCGGTATAGCAGTTGGTTCGCTGCTCGCTGCATTCACTTCCCTGATCATATTCATTTCCCATTCACCTCACCAGATAATCTTCTGGCTGATGGGCGGACTATGGACAGCAAGCTGGGATAAGGTAAAGATCACATCTGTCATGATAATTTTTGGTATCCTTGTGCTGTATCGTTTTGCCTGGAGCCTGAATGTAATGCTGCTGGGGGAAGAGCAGGCGCAGTACCTGGGTATAAACATTGAACAGGTGAAGCGCTACGTGCTGGTATTATCCGCACTGGTCACGGCTGCTGCTGTATCTGTTAGCGGGATCATCGGTTTTGTGGGGCTTATCATTCCCCATATCATGCGCATCATTGTCGGTCCCGACCACAGGATACTTTTTCCGGCTTCAACCCTGATGGGTGCGGTCTTTTTGGTACTCTGCGATACTTTTTCCAGGACCATATTAGACTCGGTCGAACTGCCTGTGGGTATCGTAACTGCCATGTTCGGTGCACCGTTTTTCATCTACCTGTTACGAAAGAGGAGGCAAAGCCTGTATGCTTGAGATTCGAGACCTGAGCGCCGGTTATGGACACAGGCATGTCCTGGAGCAGATATCAATCAAAGCCAGTGAAGGTGAGGTTGTCGGGGTCATAGGACCCAACGGTTCAGGAAAAACAACGCTGTTAAAGACCATAACAAAGGTTTTAGAACCCATCTCAGGGACAGTTCTTATCGATGGGACGAATATTGATGAGATGCAAAGCACGCAGATCGCGAAAAAGGTGGCTGTTGTCTCACAGGTGATCTCAATAAATTTCGAGTTCACTGTAGAAGATATCGTGTTAATGGGGCGGACTCCTTATATTAAAGGATCTGAAACTGTTGAGGATATCAATATAGTGAGGGATGCAATGGAAAAGACAAACACAATTTTTTTGAAAGACAGATTGATCACGCAATTAAGCGGCGGGGAACTGCAGCGGGTGATCATTGCAAGGGCGTTTGCACAGAATCCGAAGATCCTGCTTCTGGATGAGCCAACTTCACATCTTGATATAACGAACCAGATCGATATCTTAAATCTTGTAAAGCATGCCTCTCGAAAGGGTATGGTTGTGGTAGCAGTTATGCACGACCTGAACCTTGCTGCCTATTATTGTGATAAGATATGTCTTCTCCGGGACGGGAAACTGATATCAGTTGGCACCCCGGACCAGGTGCTGACCCCGTCTAATATTGAACGTGCATTTAATATTGCTGTAGAAGTAATTCCAAATGAAATAACAAACTCGCTTTATGTAATACCTGTACTGGAGCCGCTGCATGAGACATTACATTAAAGACTCTACACTGATCATCGAGGGCGAATTCGAAGCCATAAGTTCAGGCATTAACGGCGGTCGCGCTTGTGTAGCATGCCTGTTAAACCATCAGGTGCAGCCGGGCTTTAACCACTTCGAACCTGCACAGTATCTGGACCGACTGGCTGATTCTCTCCAGATAAGGAGACCGTATTTCGGACTACTGACAGCAGTGAACATGGATGATCTGTGTGTAAGGACAGATGACTACCTAACAACTTTTGTCACTGCTGGTATCACTCATCCTTCAGGCTTCAGGGTTAAGGATAGTGAGGCAGGGACTATCAATATTATTCTTGCTGTTAACGGGATCCTGTCCGAAGGTGCAATGGCAGGTGCGATCATCACAGCTACTGAGGCTAAAGGGCTTGCGCTGATGGAAATGGGATACGATTTTTTAGGAACGACCACTGATGCGGTGATAATTGCATACCAGAAACATTCCTCAGCGTACATAGAATATGCCGGATCCTATACGGAGTTTGGTGAGAAGATCACAGGAACTGTTGTCAGATGTGTTAAAGAGGGGATAAGGAAAACTAAGAAGAGAAATGGGGATGGGAATGAATATGAATAACGAGTGCATTTTTATTTCAACTCTTGATGAGGCAAAATGATACTGCAAAAACGTCTTTATTGCTTACCTTTTCCTGTGCATCATTTCATGGCACTCCCTGCACAGTACAACGAGATTACCTGGATCGTTCTTACCACCTTTTGACCTTGGGACCTTATGGTGCACCTCCTCTGCCGGGCGGCCGCACATGGTACATTCATAATGTTCCCTTACCATGGTCTTCTGCCTCTGGTGATGGGACAGCGTTCCGGTAGGGGCACCTCCCACAAAGGGCCAGCGCTCAAGCAGGTCGATCCAGTCGTCCAGGGCCTTCTCCTGCCCCCGGTCCGTGATACCCCAGTGCTGGCACTGGTCAATAAACCCTGACAGTTCATGGTAACCCTGGTATCCGGCAGCCAGTTCAGCTTTTTTGCTGTTGAACAACCGGGTCAGACGCTGGATCTTACTGCGGTATTTGATGCTCCTTTTTATGTCAGTATCCTTCATCCCAGGTGTTATCAGGTAAACCAGCACATAAAAATGTTGCCTACAATTCTGGGATTTTTTAATTTATTCTGACCTTTTTAACAATAAAGAACCGCAGATACACGCAGATGAACGCAGATTTCGCATGCAGTATCCGCGTTTATCTGCGTTCATCCGCGGTTAATAGAACTGATTAATGAGTGTAACCAGAAAATAAAAAAAAGTCTCACAATTCTATCTCGAATTGGGGATGCCCCTTCTCAGTTGGCGGTGCAAGCCAGTCCACCACCCTTCCGGCCTCATCGGCATCCTGCGCAACGATCTCAACCCAGATACTTCCAAGCAGCTCATCGCCTGGCGGGAAACTGACCTTGCCTACGGTAGCCGCCTGTTTGTTCAGGATAAATGTCACAGTACCCCCTTCAATATGCATATTCCTGCGCCCCGTATCCAGTATCTTACGGCTCCTGAGCAGTTCATGGAGCAGTTCCAGCGAATCCCTGCCGCCCGTACCAACCAATCTGGCAGTAAAACCTTCCTTCTCCTTAAATTCATACTCCAGACCAGGGAATATTCCCTCTATAGCAGACTGCACCCGGTCCCTGTCCTCTGTGGGGTTGACGTGTGCAGAAACTTCCACTGCTATCATCGTTGTTCCTCAATGATCTTCTGGACCTTTTTCCTTAACTGGTCCACTGTGCCATCATTAACAATGGTCAGGTCAGCATTTTTGATAGACTCTCCCATGCCCCACCCCAGTTCCCTCTCATCACGAATGCGCAG
>Ga0255447_1013_pt1 | contig 16440 bp, 17 predicted proteins | sample ANMaggSeSYBR02G7_FD_182668 | JGI IMG/M metagenome (GOLD analysis project Ga0255447, IMG submission 182668) | Sediment cell enrichment communities from methane seep in Santa Monica Basin, California, United Staets - ANME aggregate JGI... | ecosystem: Environmental > Aquatic > Marine > Cold seeps >... | reverse complement strand
GTTGGAAGCGGTTCGGAATGCATTATCAAAAATTTTACCCGATTTTTCAAATCTCACCGTTCGAAGAAGTCCTCTGCGAATGGAGGTTGAGAAAAATGGCAAACGTTTGACAGTGAATCAACTTTCCGGTGGAGAACTGAATTTAATAGCAATGATTGGGGATCTGGCAAGACGAATGGCAATTGCAAACCCTGATTCCACCAAACCACTGCTAGGTTCAGGCATTGTTCTCATTGATGAAATCGACCTGCACCTGCATCCGAAATGGCAACGGATGATTGTACCTAAGTTGCGGTATGTTTTTCCAAATTGCCAGTTCATTATATCCACCCATTCGCCGCATGTCATCACCCATGTGGAGCCGGAAAGTCTATTCCTTCTCAAGCAAACGGATTTGGGCATTGTGACGGAAAAGCCATCCGGGTCATATGGTAAAAATGTTGATCGGGTACTTGAAGATCTTATGGGTCTGAAAACAACACGGCCTGACGAAGTAGATTTTAATCTTCACAGTATTTTTGAGGCAATCGACGCAGGAAAACTGGAAAAAGCACAAAAAATGATTGCTAAATTGGAGCAAAAAATTGGAGCTGACCCTGAATTGGTGAGGGCAAGAGTCCTCATCAAACGCAGGGAGCTGATTGGCAAATGAAGCATATTGTCAAAGATCAGAATACCCCACTTTTTGATGAATGGATGGCACTTGCCAATGATGATTGGCAGCCAACCTATGGGAAAGGCGGTTTGAGAGGGGCAGAAAAGAAAGAACTAAAAGATTCACTCATGAAGGAACAAGGATATATTTGTTGCTACTGCGAGCGTCAATTGACTGATGATGACTCCCATATTGAGCATTTCAATCCTCAAAGCAACAACGCTGTCAATCCTTTAGATTACACCAATATGCTCTGTTCCTGCCAAGATCAATTGAAAAAAGGAGAACCTCGACATTGTGGGATTTCAAAAGACAATTGGTTTGATAAAGATCTTCTTATTTCGCCGTTAAATTCGAATTGTGAGGGACGTTTTGCCTATACTGCAGACGGGAAAATCCAACCTGCCGATGAATTCGATGCTGCAGCAACAAAGACAATTGAAAAACTGAAGTTGGATATTGGAATAATGAACGAACGTCGTAAGAAAGCAATAGAGCCATTTTTGGATGAAGAGTTGGATGAGCAGGAAGTTTCCCGATTTGTGAAGGGTTACCTCAAAAAAAAATCGGATGAAATGTTCGGAGAATTCTGGACGACTATCAATTACATATTTGTGCAAAATGTCTAAAAGTAGTAACGCTATGCCAACAAAAGAGCCATTTAATTTTTATTCCTAAATTTAAATTTATGATCTATTACTATTTTAACCTTATTTAGACTGAAAGTTGTTGGAAATATTATATTTTTTAACCGAGCATAAAATCCCTATCGTCTGAAGTCACCAGTATACCCAGTACGAAATCTAACAAGGCCTGTATATAGCACATCTCCAAAATTATACTCTAATCACATAAATATTCCCATCCTCCCCCACCTCCCCTTGCGTTAGAAAAATTTATCATTCCAGATAATAATATTAGCATAATCTTAAATGAAGGAGTTTTTTTGAAATGACCAGAGTAGAAGTACTATTGGACGAGAAACGAACATTCCATCCTCCGGAAGAAATAGTTAAACAGAGCAATGTCAAACAGTGGATGGACGCCCATAACATCCCAAATCTCGAATCACTTTATGAGCGCAGCCAGGACATCGAATGGTTCTGGGGCGAAGTACAAAAAGACTTAGTAGAGTGGCACTCACCCTACGACAAAGTCCTGGACGGTTCCAAAAAACCCTTCTACCACTGGTTCACCAACGCCAAATACAACATCGTCCACGACGCCCTCGACCGCCACATCGGTACACCCACAGAGAACAAGGTAGCCTACATATTCGAATCCGAACAAGGCAAAGTGACCAACCTTACATACCTGGAACTGTACCACGAGGTTAACAGGCTGGCCAATGGCCTCAAAGAACTGGGTGTGGGTAAAGGCGACAGAGTGGAAATCTACATGCCCATGATACCTGCCCTGCCCATAGCCATGCTGGCATGTGCAAAGATCGGCGCAGTACACAGTGTAGTATTCTCAGGTTACTCTGCCAATGCACTAAAAGACAGGATTATCGATTCAGGTGCAAAGACATTGATAACTGCCGATGGTTTCTGGAGAAAGGGGAAGATCATCAACTTAAAAGCAGAGGCAGACAAAGGAGTCGAGGGTACTAAGGTCAATAATACAATTGTCTATAAATGGGCCAAATGCGATGTTCAAATGGGAGAACACGACCTGTGGTGGCATGAGTTGACAAGTGACCAGCTATCCGAATGCGAAACCGAGATAATGGATTCGGAAGATCCCCTCTTTATACTGTACACTTCAGGTACTACAGGCAAGCCAAAAGGCGTGTTACATGTTCACGGCGGATATGCTGTAGGAATTTCATTCACACTTAAATGGGTCTTTGACCTGAAACCAGATGATATCTGGTGGTGTGCCGCCGATATCGGATGGATAACCGGGCACAGCTACATTGTATATGCCCCGTTAATACTTGGCGTGACCTCATTGCTTTATGAAGGTGCTCCTGCCCATCCACAGCCGAACAGGTTATGGGAAATGATCGAACGGCACAAGGTAAGTGTACTTTATACCTCACCCACATCCATCAGGATGCACATGCGCTTCGGCGACGAATGGACACGGAAAAACAATATGGAAAGCCTGCGGCTCCTGGGCAGTGTAGGTGAACCCATCAACCCCGAAGCCTGGATATGGTACTATGAGAACATCGGCAAGGGACGGTGCCCGGTAATGGATACCTGGTGGCAGACTGAGACAGGTAGTTTTGTAATATCCCCGCTGCCCATATCGCCCACAAGACCCGGTTCTGCAGGAAGACCATTACCCGGTTTTAGCGCCCTGGTACTTGGCCATGATGGCAAACCTGCCATAAATGAAGGGGGCAGTTTGGTTATGAACAGTCCATGGCCAGCCATGCTGCGCACCCTCTACCATGAGTCCAAGAGGTATGAAGAGCATTACTGGAACAAAGCCGGCGAATTCATATCAGGGGATATTGCCAGGATAGATAGTGACGGTTATTTCTGGGTACAGGGCAGGGGCGATGACGTATTGAACGTATCAGGTCACAGGATAGGCAACTCAGAAGTGGAATCTGCACTGGTCAGCCACCCACATGTCAGTGAAGCAGCGGTGGTAGGCCGTCCCGATGACATCAAAGGTGAGTGCATAACCGCATTTGTGGTGTTAAAGATCGGAGTTGATCACAGTGAAGAACTGTTACAGGAACTAAGGGGACACGTGGCCGAAGAGATCGGGAAGATCGCCAGGCCGGACACGATATACTTTGTTAACGACCTCCCAAAGACCAGAAGCGGTAAGATCATGCGCAGGGTAGTGCGTTCTGCCCTTATATCAAAGGAAGTAGGAGATATCTCCACCCTGTCCAATCCTGAAGCTGTCCATGAGATCGAAGTTGCACTGCAGAACAATAATAAAACTAATGTATAGCATATCATTGCCATTGCAGGATTAAGGATAAAATTTGTTTTCAGCAAGTATAAATATTTAAATATTAAACATATTTAGTACTTATGAAACTCTGTCCCAGCGGCATCGCATACCTGGATAAAATATTAGGTGGTGGCCTGCCAAAACCATCATTGATCCTTATCGCAGGCAACGCAGGTGTCGGGAAAACCACCCTGGCATTACAATCATTATCAGCGGCGGCTGCGAACGGTGAAAAAGCACTCTATATCCCCATCACATCCCAGTCAGTGGAAAAACTGATGGACTATTTACACAATTACACCTTTTTCAATGACAATATCATTGTCCATCCTGTCGATCGCTCCACTGCTGAAAAGGACCCGCTGACCATACTTCTTGACATAGGTACCATAATGGCCTCCGTCAATCCTGACCGGGTAGTGCTAAACCCGCTGACTACGCTGGGTTTCGGCTTCCCTGTCAGTGAGATACGCCGCTTTTATTATTCCTTTGATGCAATGCTGCAGGACTGGTCAGCCCAAACACTGGTAACAGGCGAATTGAGTAAGCAGGAAGTCCACAATTCGATCCTGTCCCATATTACAGACGGTGTGATATACCTGGACCAAAGAACGATCGGGAACAGGACTACCAGGAAGATGGATATAATCAAAATGCGGGGTGGGGGTGAAACATCTGATATTACCCGATCTTGTGAGTTCAAGATCGAAACAGAAGGTATCCGTATCTTCCCAAAACTTGAACCTGTAATAAGCAACTGGGAATTAGGCAATCACCAACTGTCAACCGGGGTCAGGGGACTTGACAGCATGATGCATGGAGGGATACCTTCCCAATCCACAGTACTGGTCATAGGGGGACCAGGGACGGGTAAGACACTTCTTGGGCTGCAGTTCATAATGGCAGGACTAAAACTGGGTGAACCTGGAATGATCATACTGTTCGAGGAACGCGAAGACCAGTTGATATATGAAGCTTCCAGGATGGGATGGGACCTTAAGGGGTTCATGGATAGTGGCCTGCTTAGGATAATCTATGCATATCCCAGGGATATTTCACCTGACGAACACAACCTGGAGATTAAATCGCAAGTGGAGGACATTAGTGTAAAACGATTGCTATATGATGGGGTCTATAACCTTGAATCAGTCATACCAGATCCAGTAGAATTGAGGGAACATATCAGGTTGCTCAGTGATTTTTTAAAATACAAAGGCATCACCGTTATGTTGACCAACGAGGTATCAAAGAAAATTGCACCTGGTAACATACCTAGTATGAGTATATCATCCATAGCTGATGCCATTATCATGCTTAATTTTACAGACGGGCAGAACAGGTTTGACCGTACCATGTCAGTTCTTAAGCTAAGGGGCAGCCACCATGACCTGTCGATAAGGAATTACATTATCGGGGATCATGGCATCGAAATAGTCCCGAAAGGATTTGATGGAATTTAAGTATCCATTTCAGTCACATACCCCGGATTGCTTCGCAAAATCCGAGGCATCGTGGTGGATGCTCGTGTATAAATGCTATAAACATCATTATTTTGACTTAAATAGGAGAATATTGGGTGGAAAATAGATCACAAAATGATTAACATCAAAGGATTTAACAGTCCCAAGATATGATTATCTTTAAATATGAATTGCAAGCTTGTATTAAATAGTAATAATCGAGAAAATCAATATGATGAGAAATTGCATTAAGATGAAAGAGGTAGTAAAATGGTACATTTGTTCTCCTTCTTTTCTGGCATAGGTTTACTCGACTTGGGCTTTGAGAAAGAAGGTTATGAAATTGTTTATGTTAACGAATTTCATGAGCCATTTTTAAATGCATATAAACATTCTAGGAATAAATTGGATATTCCGTCTCCAAAATATGGTTATTTTCGGGGAAAAATTGAAGATTTATTAGAGGGTAAAAATAAAATAAAATTAACCAATTACATTTCTAAATCGAGAAATGAAGGTGATACTGTTGGTTTTATTGGCGGCCCACCATGCCCCGATTTTTCAGTTGGTGGAAAAAATAAGGGCAAACATGGTGAAAATGGAATATTATCTTTAACTTATGTTAACTTAATTTGTCAACAACAACCAGATTTTTTTCTATTTGAAAATGTAAAAGGGCTGTGGCGGACAAAAAAGCATAGAGAATTTTATGAAGAATTAAAAGTTTTATTGCAAAGATCAGGGTATATCCTTACCAATCAATTAATTAATACAATTGAATATGGTGTGCCACAAGATAGGGAACGCATATTATTGTTTGGTGTAAATCAAAATTATGCCAAGAAAATAGGTTTGGATATAGACGACAAGGAAATGACATTTTCAGATGATGCCGTACCTTGGAGTAAATATACCAAATATCCAGGAAGAACAGCGTTTCAATATCCTTGGCCAAAACAATCAATTTTCAAAGAAGATTCTGTTTTAGATGAACCTAGCGATATACCACTTGAATTAACAGTTGAATATTGGTTTAAAAAAAATGACGTTTCAAATCATCCAAATTCGGCTCATTGTTTTAAGCCGAGGGCAGGCTTAAAACGTTTTTTAACAGTTGATGAGGGAGATGATTGTAAAAAATCATTCAAGCGGTTGCATCGATGGCGGTATTCACCTACAGCAGCGTATGGAAATAACGAAGTGCATTTGAATCCATACAAGGCCAGAAGATTAACAGCTGCAGAAGCATTAGCTATACAATCATTACCAAAAGAATTTGAATTGCCAGGTGATATGACACTTACTAATATGTTTAAATCTATAGGAAACGGTGTGCCATTTTTAGCGGGTAAAAGTATTGCACGTACTATTAAGTGTGCTATAGGAGAAATGGATAAATGAGAATTACAGCTGCAGATTTTGTTCATGCAATTGGACGTTTGCCAAAAGATAGGGCTTATAATTATATCAATCAAACAACACCTACTAAAATCGTAATAAGTGATGTGGTTTATCCAGAAGGTCCTATTAAAATAAAAAGATATAATCCTTCAAAAGGCAAGGGAGCCGATGAAGCAAGCGTACAATCAATATCAACTAAGATGCTTTGGCGTGTTGCAAATGCATTTGTCCAAAATTCTCCTATACAAATTGACCGAGTATTAGGGGCCAGCTTTAATACAAGATCCGCATTGGAAGCATTACTTGCCCATACTTCTGAATTTTATTACTGTTATCCAAAGCGAATTGAAATAATTGAATCCACTTCAGAAATAAAACAAGGTCATAAACATCTAATGTGGTGTCCTGATAATCCACATCAAGAAGGAATTATGTGTGAAGCGGAAACAGACATTGTCATTTCTGAAATTCCATCGAACGATTTGGTTTATGACTCTTTAGCATTACCTAAAACCATAGATTATGAATTCGATATAGAAATAAAACGTCGCCATGCACAAATTCAATTAGCTTTGTTAATGATTGGAAAACAGCTTGGTTCGTCTGTATGGGTGGCCCAAAACGACAAAAGTATTGAATATAAAGGTGAAAAGATTGGTGAGATGGAGGGTGTAATCCCATCGTTGAATAATTTAAGCCTCCTTTCTGCATTTTCAAATGCGAGCAGGGCAGCTTTAATGATTGATGTAATTTGGTTCAGAAATAGTAGATTTATGCCTGCTGTTTTTGAAATCGAGCATTCAACTGGTGTTACTTCTGGACTGTCAAGGATGAAAAATTTTCAGGATGCTTTGCCCCCGATTGAAACGCGTTGGGTGATTGTAGCTCCTGATGAGACACGCGACAAAGTTTTTAGAGAAGCTAATAAAGATCAATTTGAATCTTTAAATGCTCATTTTTTCCCATATTCTGGGGTTGAAGAGTTATATTCCCTTTGCCAAAGGAGAAAAATAAAGGGTGTTACTGATGTTTTTCTCGATTCTTTTATGGAACCTTGTATAGCATGACGTAATATAATAGTTATTTTGGGTTAAGCATGGATAAAATTAGTCCAGAATTGCGCAGTGAAAACATGCGCCGTATTCGAAGCAAAAATACTATTCCTGAAATCAGAGTTCGAAAATTAATTTATGGAATGGGGTATCGATATAGATTGCACTGGGATAAACTACCATGTAAACCTGATATTATATTCCCTAGTAGGAAAAAAGTAATTTTTGTGCATGGATGTTTTTGGCACCAACATACTGACATTAATTGTAATTTTGTTCATAAACCAAAATCAAGATTAAATTATTGGCTTCCTAAATTGGAGAAAAATAAACAAAGAGATATTAAAAATCAAAACGAAATAGAAAAATGTGGCTGGAAATATCTTGTAGTTTGGGAATGTCAAATTAGTGATACTGATGAATTTAAAAACAAACTTAAAAAATTTCTAGATGAGTGATGTTTTTTCTCATTGAGTTGCTAATAACTATCCCCGTACTAATAGTACAGGGTCTTTGTACACTTAAATAAAACGGTTTGTTGCTTTGAATCCTGTTAAATGGTTATTAATTATAGTGCTCTGAATTTTGAGACACAGATTACACAGATTGACAGTAGTTGTGAAAATCAGTGTAATCGATGAAATCTGTGTCTACATTAATCTTGCATTTGACCATAGTTTTTGAAACGGATACGAATTTAATGTTATTCGGGAACGAACTTGGTACCGTAATAGATCATACCCTTTTCACTTTCCTCGCCAAGCTTCCTAAACACCGGACGTACCCTGGTACCGATCTCTAATTCTCCTGGTTCGCATATTACCTGACCGGTCAGGCTGGGACCCTCATCCAGCTTAATTATTGCCAGGTTATACGGGACCTGGTTTGCATAGCCCTTAGCTGCCGTATGGATTATAGTGTAAGTGATAACCTCGCCTTTGCCTTCGAACTGGTAATTCTCGATCTTCCCATCCCTGCGGCAGGTGGGACACATCTGCCTGGGCGGGAAATAATATTCTCCACAAGTAGTGCAGTGGGTGCCTATGAGATTGTACCTGTGCGGGATCTTTCTCCAGAACCTTGAAACTGTCATTTCATATCACCTATCCCTCGAAAAAATATGTACCACAGCAGTGCCGCCCGAACCGCCTACGTTATGGGTCATCCCGATTCCGGCACCATCGACCTGGCTTTTACCTGCCGTTCCCCTTAGCTGCTTTGTGATCTCCACTGCCTGTTTGATACCAGTGGCTCCCACCGGATGCCCGCAGGCCTTAAGACCGCCTGATGTATTCACAGGTATGCGACTGCCAATGGCAGTCTCGCCATCTTCTGATGCCCTGCCGCCATCACCTTTTTTGAAAAATCCAAGGTCTTCTATGGCACATATCTCGGCAATAGTAAAGCAGTCGTGCACTTCCACCAGATCAATATCGCCAGGAGTAAGTCCGGCCATTTTATATGCCCGCTGACCCGCCACCACTGAAGCGTCCAGTGTGGTTATATCCGAACGATCGTGGAGGGAGATAGGACTGCTGGCCTGGGTCGTGGCCTTTACGTATACAGGAGTGTCAGTATATTTCTTTGCAACATCTGCCGGGGCCAGCACCACAGCAGCCGCACCGTCAGATATTGGAGAACAATCGAACATGTGCAGGGGATCGGCCACCATGTTGGACTGCAGCACTGTATCAAGGGTGATCTCATTTCTGAACTGGGCGATCGGGTTCATGGTACCGTTATGGTGGTTCTTCACAGAAACAGCGGCCATCTGCTCTGATGTAGTACCGTATTTATGCATATGAAGCCTGGCTATCATGGCATACAGACCCGGGAACGTGGCACCCATGATGCCTTCCCATTCCCTGTCGGCCGCTGCTGCCAGTGCATCAGTAGCAGTGTCCAGGTCCACATCTGTCATCTTCTCGCCACCTGCGGCCACTATAATATCAGCATATCCGGAAGCCACGGCAAGGATACCCTGGCGCAGTGCAAGGCCGCCGGAAGCACATGCTGCTTCCACTCTTGTGGCGGGCACATGCAGTTCACTTGCCAACCCAGAATAATCGGCTATCAGGCTGCCCACATGTTCCTGCTCCACAAACCTGCCGCCGCTCATATTACCCATATACAGACCGTCGATCTCTTCCCCCTGGATACCTGCATCTACGATAGCGGACACTCCGGCCTCAACGAAAATATCCCTCAGGGAACTGTCCCATAACTCTCCGAACTTAGTACAGCCAGTACCTATAATTGCAACATCCCTCATCTGGCATCACACCCTTATCTTGCCCTTGTGCTTGGCATAGCTAGCATAATTCAGGTATATCGGATCGGCAAGCAATTCCTGCACCTTTGGAGCACCACTTTGTATATCCTCTATCGTATCAGTGACCGTGATGCTAAAAGCATCACTGCCTGCACCTGAACCAAATGCTGTCATAAATATCCTGTCGCCTTCCTTTGCCTGGTCCAGGATGGCGGCCAGCCCGATCATACATGAACCAGAATATGTGTTACCTAACATGGGGACTACCAGTCCCGGCTTTATTTGCTCATTGGTGAATCCCAGCATCCCGGCAGCCCTTTCAGGGAACTTACCATTGGGCTGGTGGAATACTGCATAATCATAATCAGAAGGCTTTGAACCGATCTTTTCCATCAGGCCTTTTGCCGCCGAGGTCACGTGCTTGAAATAACCCGGATCTCCGGTAAACCTGCCCCCGTGTTCAGGATAAAGCATTCCCTCACGCCTCCAGAAATCAGGGGTATCGGTAGTAAACGAGTATGTATCTTCGATAATTGCTGCCAGGTCAGAGGAGCCTATCACGTATGCTGCACCTCCGGCAGCAGCCGTATATTCCAGTGCATCGCCGGGTGCACCCTGGGACACGTCCGCACCTATGGCCACGCCAATATCTATCATGCCTGAAACTACCAGGCCCATGCAGGTCTGGATGGCGGCTGTACCTGCCTTGCAGGCAAATTCATAATCTGCTGCTGTGAGGACGGGTTCAGCCCCGATAGCCGCTGCCACTATGGTACTTGTGGGTTTAACGGCATATGGGTGGCTCTCTGACCCTGTATAAATGGCACCGACCCTGGAAGTGTCAATATTGCCTCTTCTTACAGCACTGCGTGCTGCTTCCACAGCGATGGTAATGGCGTCCTCGTCAAGGCCGGGTACTGATTTTTCATTAACCTTCAGCCCTTTCTTGATAGATGCGGCATCTGCTCCCCAGACCGCAGCGATATCTTCCAGTTTTATGCGGTATCGGGGGATATATGCGCCGTATGATACAATGCCTACTTTCATATGGTTCACCTGAATTATGGTAATAATATTATTTTTTTAAAGAATAATGGCCTATCTGGTAAATCTGTTGTGGTTGCCGTTAACGTGATTGAAGTATCTCGATCATCGATTCCACAGGCATCATTGTGGACATCAAGTGTATGTTCTCAACCTCTGCGATCTTCCTGGCAATGGGGTCAACGTCCTTTCCTTTAAGCCCGTGAAGTACAATGGCACCGGGCTTGAGGCTGGTAACCCTGATAGCAACCAGCGGGGACCTGCCCGTGGATACCCTGGTGAAGATCATGGCCCTCTCTGTGCTCCATCCGTAAAGTCTCTGGAACTCATAGGAAGGCAATTCAAGGATTGCCTTGAGGCTGTCTACCACTGTATAACCGTATAGCTGTTTATCGTATTCTGTTTTCTGCGTGTGTATTATTTCAGCTTCAATGAGGTCTGCAAGTTCGGTCACGGGCATGGGGGAAGTGTATTCATGGATGTCGAACACGATTTTTTTATCATAACTTTCAGATATCATGTTCTCATAAGCACGGATCTTCTTACTGCCTCGCTGTTCGTCGATATCAAGCAGTGCGTTCACGATCTTGCTTACAATGACAGTACCCGGTGATTTCCTCCGGCCGCTTTCATAATCACTGATGACCGAAGGCGAGACATCCAGAAATGTGGACAGGTCTGACTGGGCCACATCAAAATTCAGCCTCCATTTTTTCATAACATCTCCGGGCTTGTTAGAGAGTGTTATCTCGCCAGCCATTTTTTCAGCAAGGCGGTTCTTAATATCACTATCGGTATTATCCCCTTGCATGCAGTGTACTAATGTACCTGCACATAATATAAACCTAACGAATGCCACATCGTCATTTGACGAAGTGGTCAACAACTATACCTATAAAAGGTCAATAACTATACCTATATAATGGAATTAAATCATAGCAGTAATTGACAAGGAATGGAATAGCCATGAGTGATGCAGAAATTAAAGCCGAGCTTATAGCCGTTGGTACTGTTAATATCGACAGGTCATTACTTGGCGATGTTACCATACCCACAGCAGGACCCGGAGCAGGTAAAACAGCATTTTTCTTCAGGTGGAACGCTCACCGGGTCAGGCTGGCAGTAGATGAAGGGTCAAAGTTAAAAGCTGTGGCCGAGAACGGCGATGTCGTGATATTCAGGGGACCAAAAGTATTGGTTAGGGGGCATATTGAAGAGGAACTGATACACTGCCCTGAACAGGCATATATCACTATCAGTGAGCAGTGTATTTTTGATTGCAAGTACTGTCCTGTCCCAAAACTCTCAGGTAAGATCAAGAGCCTGGACGAGATCGTTCGCATGGTGGAGGAGGCGTTCAGCAAGGGTAACTTAAAGGCGATTTCCATCACATCGGGCGTGGCAGGGTCTGCTGAAGAGGAAGTGGAAAGGGCAGTAGAGGCTGTGAAAGCATTCAGGAAATACAATCTACCCATCGGGGTGTCTGTCTACCCCACAGCCGATTCCAACCTGAAATTGAAGGAAGCGGGGGTCGTGGAAATAAAGTACAATGTGGAGACCATGGACCGCGAAATATTCAAACGTGTATGCCCGGGTATGGACCACGATTTCATTATTGTGAAACTGAAAGAAGCAGTTGGATTGTTTGGCAGGAACTTCGTGTTTTCCAACTTTATTATCGGCCTGGGAGAATCTGACGAAACCGTGGAGGCAGGACTTGAGGAGCTGGCTTCCATTGATGTAATACCCATACTCAGGGCAGCAAGCATGCATCCGCTGCGTGTGGGTGAGATCGAGATAGATCGGCCTGACAGGGAGAGACTCCTAAAACTTACAAGGATTTTACGCAGGATACTGGATAAGCACGGGCTGCGGGCTGATGTGTCCCATACCATGTGCCTGCCTTGTACCGGATGTGATTTAAATCCGCACCTGGACCTGTAAGATGGGGGTGCCAAGATAACCATAGACATGCTAACTGGCTTGATCAGATTGCCCCGATCATGAAAGACATTGAGCCATAAAATAGCTTACATATTTTTAAGTTTTTCATAGAGTTCATAAGCATTGAGAAGGAAGATATCATTAGCACTTTTAATCAATTCTTGGGAACACTTAGCTTGATTAAAAACCATTCCCTCACTTAAATCGATCCAAAATGGAGGTAAGCATTTCGTTTCGTGGACCATGCCAACCGATATATCAGGCACAGCATAAAAAACTTTGTTGACGATTGAAGTTATTAGCCGTACCAAACACATGGGACAAGGCTCAAGGGACGTATACAGTGTGTAACCTTTCAGCTCATTGAAATCTCGGTGAGTGTCTTCAAACTTATCCATAACCACCATTTCACCATGTCGATCACTACGAAAATATGGATTGAAAATTTCGTTGTGACCATGAACAACCACATTTCCACTTACATCTATCAAAACACATCCAATGCCAAAATTACCATAGTTCACAGCCATCAATGCCAGAATATTCGTAAGCCATATATAACCATCATCCGGGTATTCATTATTTAATTTATAACCCATAAGCTGACTTTTCCATTTTTCAATACGATCGGTCTTTGGATCGATTTGCGCAAGTTCCTGTAACCCTAATTCGATGATCTGTTCATCAGTCATTGTAAAACGCATCCCATGTAATCATGTGTAATAAGCCAATTTTAAAACCACCTTACATAACAATACCTTCGGCATTAATCAGTACTAACCACCATTAATACTTCCGATTTTCGTTATTTGGTTAAATATCTGCTGAATTAAAATTTGGTCTGGTTTTTTAATATGATCGACATGGATAGCCGCCTCCGCGTTGCACATGGTATTGCAAAAACGGAAAATTTGGCCAGCGTAGAAGTGTTTCAAATACTCAAGCGTCGTGGTCATCCCGATTCTCCGCAACCTATGGTGTCAAATGGGTGGGGCGGGATTGATGACGCTATGGTCGAAATCTATGGAGTCGTTCCTGAGTGCAAAGGGAGAGGTCGACCACCTACTATTAAACGTCCCCGGTCAGATTGGCAGTATCTGCAGGTGGTTAAAAACCGTGAAAATGGACGTGTGGTAGGAATCAAGCCAAGGGTCATTTATGGCGACAAAGATAAAGTAGTGGAATTAATGGGAAAAAGTACAGTGTATGTCGAAAGGACACATCTTACCATGCGAACCTTTAACAGTCGGCTAACACGTAAAACATTAGCCTTTTCAAAGCTGCTGGATATGTATATGGCATCAGCCGCATTTGATGACATCATTTATAACATCGTAAGACTATTAAAGTCATTAAGGGTGGAGAGATTCAATGATCCAATTCGTCGCTGGATACCACGTCTCCTGCAATGGCGGCTGGATTAACAGACCATATCTGGACAGTTGAAGAACTTCTAAAAACAGTCGTCATACCCAACAACGGTTAATAGGGGGATTACCAAAATATGAACAATAAAGAAACAATCGACCTTTTTAATAAAGCCTATAGCAGCAAGGGTATGTACTTTGGATGGAAAATCCGTTGTGAATTTAAAGAAATTATTGATTCTCTGGATTTCAAAGGAAAAAATGCTTTAGATATTGGTTGCGGGGAAGGTCGCTATTCAATATATTTAGCTCAGAAAGGCTTTTCAGTAACTGCTTTAGATTTGTCAGATATCGGAATTAATAAGCTTCGAAGTATTGCCAAAGAAAAAAAACTCAAAATAAAATGCGAAATAGAAGATATTCAACGTTATGAATTTTTTGAAAATGAATACGATTTAATTGTCATGGCATATGTTCTTGACCACTTAGATCAGCAAACCAGAGACAAAGCTATTACTGGGATTAAGAAATCTTTAAAATCTGGAGGAGTATTTTTAGCAACTGTGTTTACTATTCAAGATCCAGGATGTCAAAACAAAAATGATATCATTTTAAAAAAATCATATGCTTATAATAATATTAGTGAATGTGGAAATTGTATTAAGCATTATTACAATTCGAATGAATTAAAGAAAGAATTTAGTGAACTAGAACTCATTCGTTATGGTGAATCACTTGAGCTTGATTTTTCTCATGGCAAACCACACTTTCATGGTGTAGCCATAATTGCAGTTAGAAAATAAAAAAGTTAAATATGAAAACATCAAAATGTATTGAAACCATCAAATTAGAACTTAATCTGTCGTTTCTACTTTGATAGTTCAATCATAATCACTACAATAAAAATATAATATGATAGTACGGAACATAAAAGATTCAAATCCTTTTATTGCTATTGATGGATCTACTATAAGAGAGATTGTTCATCCAAGCAATACACCATCCGTAAACCAGAGTCTAGCTGAGGCGAGGATAGAACCCGGGAATGCTACATCTAATCACATTCACAGAAAAACTGAAGAAATATATTTTATTTTAAGTGGGACCGGGAGAATGCATCTTAGCAAAAAAGAAATCATTGTTGGAAAAGATGATGCAATAATTATTCCAAATGGTAGAGAGCATAAGATCGAAAATATTGGTGATACTGAACTTGTGTTTCTATGTTGCAGTACACCTCCCTATACTGATGAAGATACGGAAATCTCATGACATACATATTAGGTTGTGTGGAACAATGCCTTTCTGGTTCATTTGAAGATAAACTTGATCTCCTGGAAGAATTAGGACTATGGCTGGAACTGGCAAATACCGGTCCAAGAGACATATCACCTTTAGATTCTTATTCCGTTAAGGTTAAAACAGTTCAGGCATACATGCTTCATAAACTTCACTGGTTAAATCCAGAGAAAAAAATGCAGGAAGCTGCTTACGAACATATTTTGGATACTATTAAAATTGCAGAGGACATAGGAGCAGATCATGTGTTAACGGTGCCAACCTATGGCTTTGATCTGGCTGATAATTCCAGACAACTTTGTGTGCAGAACTTTCGTAACATATCAAAGGAGACAAATTTGGTCATCTTGATTGAAGCCCTTTCACCTAAGAAGACAGGATTCCTACCTTCATTACCTGCTGTAGCTGAATTGGTAGATGAAATCAATAGGGATAATGTGGGACTCGCAGCTGATACATGGCACATACAGGAATCTGATCTGGAAGTCGTTGAAATATTCGATGATTTTGATGTTATTGAGCTTCACTTACGTGATACTAATTCCACACCCCCAGGACAGGGAACCATAGATTTCAGAGGAATTATAAAGGCTTTATCCCCTCAACTTCTATGTCTTGAATTCAATGGAGGAACAAAGATGGATCTCATTGCGGCCTATAAGTATCTTACGTCTTTGATTCCAAATTAAAGATTGGACTTTTGAGTGTACTCCTATTACCGGATAGGTGTGAACATCCTTTATTTCCCGCTTTGCTCGTCCAGTTTCGCTCTAATTGCTTTTCCAAGTGAGCGGGCCTGCGCCATGGTTTCTGGTTCATCTTCTACGTTCCTGAATTGTTTTAGAATTCTGGCAGAGCCCTGCACATAGGGAATGTTGTCAGGAAGTATTTCGAGGAAGTCTTTGTATGCTTCTTCTACTCCGAAATCCTGTCCTGAAAACTCAGGGGAATAGGCATTCCATGATGCAACAGCGCAGGTTTCACCTGGCCCGCACACAAAGCAGCAAGGCGTTCCCTTAGCAGT
>Ga0255447_1014_pt1 | contig 16713 bp, 15 predicted proteins | sample ANMaggSeSYBR02G7_FD_182668 | JGI IMG/M metagenome (GOLD analysis project Ga0255447, IMG submission 182668) | Sediment cell enrichment communities from methane seep in Santa Monica Basin, California, United Staets - ANME aggregate JGI... | ecosystem: Environmental > Aquatic > Marine > Cold seeps >... | reverse complement strand
AGGCTGAAGACTGAAGGTAAAAGGCTGTCAGAAAGCTTCAGCCTTCGGACTTCAGCCTATCCACCTGTGTTTAATTTTATGAACATAAAAGGCATATTTTATTTTGATCCATCTGACAGAATTTATGCGGAGCATTTTCCTGGCAATCCGGTTGTGCCTGGAAGTCTTATAATTCATGCTTTTTTAAAAGCATTGAAAGAAGAAGGTTGTAGCGAAGGATACATAATAGAAAATTTCAGGTTTAAAGAATTTATTTCTCCTGGTGAATACAATTTCGATATTGAAATCTGCAAAGATCAGATAAAGTGCAGGCTTTTTAGAAGCAGTTCAGATGCAATGAAACCCGTTGTAACAGGAATAATTAGAAAACGGTAACAATTTAGTCTTTTGAAAAAGAATCTGACAGGATAACAGGTTAAACAAGATTTTATATAAAGTGCACAAACAAAGCCAACTCTCATTGTAGCTATCCAGTAAATCATAAAATATAATCACAAGATGAAGAAGGTGTGTATCAAAGTATAAGGATTTAGATTTGGATTAACAGGAAAAGTTTTGATTTTTTTTAATCCTGAATATCCTGTTAATCCTGTCAAAAAAATAATATTTAAAAGCGCTAAAGTGTTACAGAAAATGAAATTTACAGGTAATCGAGCCCTTATTTTGGGCGGCAGTTGTGATCTCGCTATTAGTCTTGCCAGGCGCATGATTGAAGCAGAGCTGTTCCCGATATTGACATACAGAAACGAAAAAGGCCGGGAGTATATATCAAAAAATTTGAAGGATTGCCAAAAAAAATACAGCTCATTTTATCTTGAATTCGGTAACCGTGATTCAATAGATTCGCTGTTGCATCAAACAGGTGATGACATAGATTTTATGGTAGATTTCGTTCAAGGAAACTTTGAAAGTCTTGTCGCATCAGCAGATATAGAAGATGTTTACAGTTATTTTGCTGAAAATGTTTCCTTTCGCGCAGAAATCGTAAAAAGAGTTGCAAGGATAATGATGAAAAATAAAAGAGGCCGCCTAATTTTTATTTCCTCAGCAGCAGCAAAAAGGCCAAACCCCGGGCAGGGATTTTATGTAGCAGCAAAGCTTGCATCGGAAGCCATATATAAAAATCTGGGCATTGAACTTGGCGGTCATGGAATTACAACTGTAACCTTGCGTCCTGGTTATATTGATTCAGGACGAGGCAAAAAGTTTATTCAAGACCATAGTAAAGAAATTATTGATAAGGTACCGATAAAAAGAGCCCTGACAAAAAAAGAAGTAGCTGAAGCAATACTTTTTTATCTTTCAAACAGCGCTGCCGGCTTTAATGCCACTGAAATTCCAATGGATGGCGGGCTGACGGCGGGCAAGTGAACTTATGGACATTTTAGAAGAAATTACAGAAATCCTGGCGGAAATTCTTGATATTGAGAATCATAATATTTCTCCTGAAACTTATCTTATAAGGGAATTAGGAGCTGAGTCCATCGACCTTCTGGAACTTGCGGTAGCAATAAATTCCGGATTTAATATAGATGTAAATGATGATGAAATATTTTTAAGAAAACTCAGAGACTATATAACCGAAGCTGAACAGCGGAATAAGAACATATTGCAATACCTGGTTAAAAACCTTCCTTTCCTCTCCCGTAAAAGACTGGAAAACATCATAGCAGATCTCGAAGGCGGTCCAACTCTTAAGGTTAAAGATCTTATAAGTTATATAGAATGGCAAAATCATGGAACATAAACTCAAGGCTTCATCTTTAGAAGATCTTATAAATAAAAGAAGAAGCATAAGAAAGTATAAACCGGACATGCCGCCGGAAGAATGGATTAACAGCATGCTGCGCTGCGCCTCAATGGCCCCTTCTCCTTCAAACACTCAACCTGTTCGATTTATCAGAATCAGCTCTGCCGGAAAAAGAGAGAAGCTTTATCAGGCATTGAATTCAGGCAAACAGGAATTCCTGAGGGCCATACAGTCTAAAAAAGAGGCAAAGAGACTGAAGAACTGGATAAATACCTATTACCGGTTTTCCGAATTCATGTTTAAAACGCCTATTCTCTTTGCTGTTGGTACAATCGCATCCTATGCAGGTTTTTCAAAAAAATTGCTTGAGGAAGGCATACTCACGCACAATAAGAGCGAAGAGACAAACCTTGACATTACTGTGGGACTTGCGTTGAAAGGATTTATCCTTAAAGGAGAAGAACTGGGGCTGGGAACATGCATTCTCACCGGTCCTCTGGTGTTTATTCCGAATGTTGAAAAAATCCTTGGGATAAATGATGTTCGAATAAAATGCTTTATTACAGTGGGATTTTCGGATGAGAAACCTGGTATGCCTCCAAGAAAATCTATTTCAGAAATTCTTAGCGAGATATAAGTTTTTAAAAATATATTCGCTTCAGGTATAATACATTAAAACCATGAAAAACTCACGCATAACATATCATAAAGAAAGAACTCGCCGTGAACTTAAAGATATGGTTGCAGTTCAGCGAAATTTATAGAGAAATACATAATCCTGCCAGTTTCTTTCTTAATGATATCTAATGCGTTCAAACAGTTTCCTGATTTGAATGTATCACACCTGAAGCTCTTACATAGCTGGTTTCGTAAAAATTAGACTTTTTACAAAGCCGTCAAAAAAAGATGATGGAGAACATGCACAGAAGAGTCGTCATTACTTCCATTGGAGTTATATCCTCATTAGGTTTTACTATAGAGGAGATAATCGGTAATTTGAAAAATGAAAAGACTTCGTTCGAGAGGTCTTTTTTTGATAATGATGTAGTTATAAGTCCCATTAACGGCTTTGATGTAAAAGATTTTGCAGGTCGTTTTAAAGACAGGCGATATCTAAACAGAGGAGCCCAGTTCTGTGTTGCATCGGCAATTGAAGCAGTAAAAAAAGCAGGAATAGACAAAAAATTATTAGCAGAAGCTGGTCTTTTTTTAGGGACAGGCCCCAACCTGGATATAGGAGGGGAATTCCCTGATGTCAAAGGGGGAGAAATAGATAGAAGAGATCTTATGGCTCTCTGGATGCTGAAGTTTCTCCCAAATACTGCTGCCTCAGTTATTGCTAAACTGGCAGGAATCCACGGAGAAAATCAGACTTTAACAACAGCATGTTCCGCTTCACTCCAGGCCGTTGGTGAGGCATTTCGCAAAATCAGGGATGGATACATTGACCTTGCATTTGCAGGCGGAGGCGATTCAAGGTTAAGCAAAAGCAGTATTTTAGCTTATAAAAAAGCTCAGGCCCTTTGCGATGGAACGGGTAGCCCTGAAAGAGCGAGCCGGCCTTTTGATAGAAGCAGAAATGGATTTGTGCCAGGAGAAGGGGGAGCTTTCTTCCTGCTTGAAGATCTTCAGCACGCCGAAAAACGCGGCGCTGTGATTTATGGCGAACTTTGTGGCTATGGTACTTCTATTGATGGATATTCAATGACCGCTCCTGAACCAGGTGGCAGATGGGCGGAAAGAGCAGTGAATGCGGCTTTAAGGGAAGCAGAGCTTGCTCCTTCCGATATCGATGTTATTTCATCACATGGAACAGGGACTCTATTAAATGATTCAATGGAAGCAGATTTAATTGATAGGGTTTACGGAGAAAGGTCTCCCTTTATCATTGCACTTAAATCGTGGATTGGACACATAGCTGCGGCATGCGGTGCTCTTGAGCTTGCAATATGTCTTGCCTGCATGAAGTACAATTACCTCCCAAAAATAAGAAATCTTGATGAACCGTGCCATGCGGGGCTTAACTTTGTACGTGAGGGACGAAGATGCTCGATAGATAATATATTGTTAGAAAATTTCGGTTTTGGAGGGCAGAACAGCGCTCTGATTGTAAGAAAGTATTAATCAGAAATTTATAAACTCATTATGAAATTAACATGAGGCGGCGGGCACTTAAATTTAAGAACGTCTGAAACTCACGCATAAGTGAGCCTAAAGAAAAAGAGTATTAATATAGCTTAAAGAAAATTGATCCTTATGACTTGAATTCATATTTTTAACAAAGAAATACAAAATCGCCTCTTTTTTCTTAAGGCTCACTAATACGCTCAAACAGTCAGCCATTTTAAATTTAAGTGCCCGCCACCTCATGTTGTTAACAAGTTGCTTTTTGAGTTTTTAAATTTCTGATGATTAGATATGATGAATATCATTAATAGAATAAAAGTAAATACAGGGCTGGAAGATTTTGTCCTTTTGGACAGAATATCAGAAACCGGAGCTGCGACTATTGTAGGTAAAAAAAACTATTTTAATGTTCCTGTTTACTTGGGAATAGAGTCTCTTGCACAATTAGGGGCATATCATGTTCGTTTTCTGACCGGATTTGAAAACCATGCCTTTTTGTTAAAGATAAACCAATGCGCTATACCTGCCAATCATATTTTAAATGGCAGGTATCTGCTTAAGGGAACACTTGTGAGTCAGAGCAAATCTGCTTTTTGCTACGCATTACAGGCCGGCAAGGGAAATAAGGTACAGATTGAAGGTGAGTTTTTGTACGCAACTATTGATTATGATCGCATGTTTAACAAAAAAATATTACAGGCGCATTATCGCAAGGTTTTTTCATGTTTGCAGAGAGAATCAAAAACAGATTACTGAACCAGCATAACGCAGGTCTATACAGAAAGCCTGTTGAAATAAATAAAAGACAAGAAAAATATCTTTTTATAGGGAATAGAAAAGTATTAAACTTTGCATCCAATGATTATCTTGGCCTGAGCGTTTCAGAAGAATTAAGGCAGAAGGTATCCCGGAACTTTCTTAAATACAGCACATCCTCATCATCTTCGCGCCTTGTTTCAGGAAATTATTCTGTTATCAACCAGGCTGAGAAAGAATATGCCCGTTTTTTTGGCTATGAAGATGCTTTGTTTTTTCCCAGCGGCTATCAGGCAAATATAGGTATTCTTTCCGCACTTTTTGAAAAAGGTGATTTGTTGATTTTTGACAAGCATATGCATGCCAGCAGTGTAAAAGGTATGCTCTTAAGTGGTGCGGATTTCCATGGATATAACCATAACTCCATGTCGCACCTTTGCAAATGGCTTGAAAAGTTCACTAAAAAGAAAACTGCTGTGCTGACAGAGTCTCTTTTCAGCATGGATGGTGATTTTCTTGATCTCCAGGGTTTTAAAGCTCTCAAAGAACGTTTCAACTTTTTCAGCATAGTTGATGAGGCGCATGCATTCGGAGCAATAGGTGAAAATGGCAGAGGTATTGCCCGTGATGTGGCGGACATTGGAGTTGGTACTTTTGGCAAAGCTCTTGGACTTTTCGGCGCTTTTGTGCTTCTGCCTGCCGGCTTCAAAGAATATCTTTTCAATTTTTCTTCTCCTTTAATTTATACCACTTCTCTTCCTGAAGCGCATGCCGCATCAGCCATAGACCTCTTAGAAATTATTTCTCAATGCAAAAAACAAAGAAAACATCTGCGCGAGATAAGCAATCTTACTAAAGAAAAGCTTGTTTACGAGGGGTTTTGTGTAAAAGGAGATGCTCATATTCTTGCAGTAGAAATCGGAGATGAAAGCAGGGCGCTGGAGATATCTGAAAGGTTGCTTGAAAAAGATATTTTTGTTTTACCTGCACGATATCCCACTGTGCCGCTTCACAAAGCCATATTGAGAATCGGCATGACTGCCCTCCATACAGAGGGAGATGTAAGAAAGTTAGTCAGTTCATTAAAAGAGGTGTAACGGTTTAGCCTTTTGAAAAAAATTCTGACAGGATAACAGGACAAACAAGATTTGTATCTATTCGGAGGGTATTATATTACCGCCCATTCGTTCCACTCATTAGAGGCACAGAGCACGCAGAGGGTTTTATTTTATTTCTTTTCGCTGAGAGGGCGAAAAAAAATAAGCCCAAGCCCTTCGGGCAGATCAAATTAGACATTCAGACAGGTGGGGCAGCGTCATATTATAGCTTTTTATAATGCCATCAAATGAAGCGAAGCTTCTGAAGCTTTCTGTTTACCGCCCTCTCAGCGGTAAACAGAAAATTAAAATTCTCTCTGCGTTCTCTGCGACTTTGCGGTGAATAATTAGGAGAAAATCATTGGTTGTGCTTACAGAGCTTACAACCGAATGAGTTATGGTTTGAAAGAACTGAATTGTTACAAAAATTGAAAAAGCAGACAGATGAAATTTTTGTTGTTGGCACTGATACCGGAGTAGGAAAAACGGTTCTATCTCTTTTGCTGATGCAGTTTTTTTATGCGAATGGTTGTATGCCTTTCTATATAAAGCCGATTCAAACAGGATGCAGCGATCCTTATGATAAAGACAGTGATGCAAGGTTCATTTATAAGCATGTAAAGCAGTTGACTAAAAAAGATCCTTCAGATTCAATAGTCTATTGTTTCAGAGAGCCTAAAGCCCCTTATTTTGCTTCCCGCAATGAGGGAGAACATATTGATGTTAGGACAATCCAGGATGCTTTGGATAAAAAGAGCCGGATTTATTCTCCTGTTATAATAGAGGCTGCCGGCGGGCTTCTTGTACCGGTCAACGAAAATACATTAATGATAGATCTTATCAAGATGACAGGAGCGAAGCCGATTATTGCCGCCCGTGCCGGATTGGGCACGATCAACCATACTCTCCTTACAATTGAGGCTTTGCATAAAAAGCATATTAAACCGCTCGGAGTAGTTTTTCAAACCCGGAAAAAGAATGCTATCAGCCGATAGAAAGAATATACAGTTCACAGGCGTCAGGGGTAGGGAACTTTTCAAACCATTCTTTCAATTTCCTTTAACTTTTTATCAAGCTTTTTTTCAGAAACAGGAAAGGCGGTCTTTAGTTCCTGGGCAAAAATAGATACTTTATATTCTTCGATCAGCCAGAAGTATTCCTCAATTGCCTTTTTCTTTTCTTCTGATACTGAGGAAGAAAGCTTTTTTAACATTTCATTAAGTCCGTTAACATAAATTTTAAGCTTTTTTGCTTTTAATTCATCCTTTTCAAAGTTTACAGATGCTCTTTGTGCCCGGATACCAATTGCCTTGATATATCTTGCAATATGAGCCAGTCTCTCATTGTTGTATAAATCCATAAATCTTTCAGGAACAAGCCTTGACAGTTCGTTTCTCAGGCCATTAAAAAACTGCGCGGTATTGTTGCCTGGCTTGCTTGCATTTTCCAAATTGTAGATAGCTAATCTTGTTTCATGATAGACTTCAAGAACCGGTAATATTTTGTTTATTAACTCCTGCCCTTTTTTAAGTATGTCTGATCCTATGGATCCGGCATATGAGTAAAAGTCATCTTCTGTTCTTATGTTTCTGCAAAATAATCTGGTAATAGTACTATCATAAAGCCTTTGCTCAAAAATCTTCGCCCCTCCAAAATAGTTGGCTATCTTTTTTTTGTCTTTTGGCAGGATCAGGCTCTTTTTTAAAAATTTCAGGTCTTCTGAAAAATATATGGCAAAAAGCGCTGCAACACCCTTTTCATGAGATCTTATGGCTTCATCCCTTTTCCGGAAAAGCCGCAACTTTATGCTTTTATTTTCTAATTCAAGGCCGGGATATACAACCCATTTTGTGCCGTGTTTCCCTGTTATGGTGATGGTGTCGGGCAAATCGCCAAAGTCCCATTTTGTTATGTTGATTATTTCTCGTTCTTTTTTTGCGCATTCAAATTCGTCAATTTTATCCTGATCCGCCATGCCGGATATATTTCGGCTCAGAATAGTTTTGTCTCTGCCGGAAGAGACAACCTCGCCTTTTGGACCAGTAATAGATATCCGCATTTTAAGATGATCGGGCAGTTGAGCCTCAGACCATATCGAAGGAGGTATGTCCACCCTGAAGCGTCTAAGAATGAATTTGCTTAGAGCCGCTATCAAAGAGGTTGATTCCTCAGACATTTCATTTACAATTATATCTACGGTATTTGCTACAGGGACAAGCTGTTTTCTGCAATCTTTGGGAAGACTTCTAATAAGTGCGGCTATTTTTTCCCTGTACAATCCAGGTACAAGCCATTCAACAGATTCTGCAGGAACAGTTGCCGCAAGTGCCGACGGAACTTTAATGGTTATACCATCGTCCCGGCTTCCAGGTTCAAAACTGTAATTGCATTGAAACCGGTGGGTTCCCAAAGTAATCTTGTCGGGGAAAAGAGACAGTTCTTCTTCATCCGGAAAATATCGGAGAAGATCATCTTTTTTCATTCTCAGGAATCCGTCCGTGCCTCTTTTCTTCAGGTGCTGTTTAAGGGTTCTGATATCATAAACTCCTTCAAGCCTTTTGTGATAAAAATCGAAAATATCTTCATCGCTTATCAGAATATCCCTTTTTCTTAACCTGTTTTCCATGCTGCTGATTTCATCAATGAGCCTTCTATTATGCTCCATGAATGGTAAGGGTTTTCTAATATCCCCTTCAACCAGCGCACTGCGGATAAAAACTTCCGATGCTTCTTCAGAATTAATCCTTCCATAGGATATGGGCCTTTCGGGAACTATTATGAGGCCATACAGACTTACCTGTTCACAGGCGACCACTTCGCCTCTACTTCTTTCCCAGTGCGGCTTCAGATAGGTATATTTGCACTGATTTTTACCCAGGGCCTCAAGCCATCTGCTGTCGATATCGGCAACCGTTCTGGCAAAGAGCCTGGATGTCTCCACCATTTCAGCAGCTACTATCCATGTTTTTGCTTTGTTGAAAAGCCCTGAACCAGGAAAGATCATCACCTCTTTACCTTTTGCAGCCTGAAAGATGTTCTTTTCCTTTTTTACGGCAATATTGGATAAAAAACCGCTCAATATGGATTTATGGATTGCTTCATATTGTTTGCTATAAAATTCCTGTTCTGAACTATTTGCCTTGTCCGCCCCACGATCCCTGCCCCCTGTTCCCTGAACCCTGTTCCCTGAACCCTGATCCCCGACCCCCGACCCCTGTTGTACAGCAGCAATCTGCGCATGGATATCACGCCATTCCCTTATCCTTTTAAAGGAAAGATAATGCTTTTTACAGAATTTTTTCATTCTGTTTGTACTTTTTTCCTTTTGCCGGACATCATGATATTTTTTCCAGATATTAAGCAGCGTAATAAAGTCAGATGAAGGATCTCTGAATAGTCCATGCATCCGGTCGGCTTCCTGAGTCTTTTCAACGGGTCTTTCACGCGGGTCCTGAATACTTAGAGCAGATGCGATAACGGCAACTTCATTTAAGCACCCTTCCTGATCTGCTTCTATAAGCATCCGGGAAAGCCTTGGATCAACCGGCATTTGGGCCATAAGCCTGCCTTTTTCAGTAAGAAGAAAAACATCACCTTCTTTTGATTTTTCGGCTTTTGATTTCTTGGCCCTTTTTACAGGTTTGATAGCTCCTAATTCTAATAGAAGATCAAATCCGTCGCGTATGCTTCTTGTGGCCGGCCTGTCTATAAAGGGAAAATCTTCTATGTTGCCAAGTTTTAAGGCAATCATTCTCAAAATAACTTCAGCAAGGTTTGCCCTTAAGATTTCCGGAGGTGTAAAAAGTGTGCGGGATGAAAAATCCTGTTCAGGATACAATCTTATACAGATCCCGTTTTCAACACGTCCGCATCTGCCTTTTCTCTGGTCAGCGCTGCTTCTGGATATAGGAACAACAGGGAGAGAGGTTGTTCTTGATCTTGGAGTGTAACGGGAAATACGTGCAAGTCCCGTGTCTATTACATATTTTATACCCGGAATTGTTATTGAAGTTTCGGCAATATTTGTTGCAACAATGATCTTTCTGCCGGCCAGGCGTGAAAAGACTTTTGACTGCTCTGATGATGAAAGTCTTGCATACAGCGGAAGAATGATCGCACTTTTATAGTTTCTTCCTTCCAGGATTTCGCAGGTTTCGCGAATATCCTGCTCTGTGGGCATAAATACAATGATATCGCCGTAGGGATTTTTTTTCTGCAATTTATCAACAGCAAGTGCAGCCATCTCAACATGAGACCGTTCATCACTGCCTTCAGATTCCTGTTCTATAGTAAAATATTGCACATCAACCGGGTACATACGTCCTGACACTTCTATAACAGGAGCATTATCAAATGCCTTTGAAAACTTTTCCGTATCAATGGTTGCGGATGTTATTATTACTTTAAGATCTTTTCTTTTCTTTAAAAGAGTTTTTAAAATGCCTATAATAAAATCAATATTAAGGCTTCTTTCATGTGCTTCATCCACTATTATTGTGTCGTATTCGTTCAGATATTTATCGTTCCGCGTTTCAGCAAGAAGAATGCCGTCAGTCATAATCTTTATGAATGCATCCCCGCCGGTTTTATCCTTGAACCTTATTTTGTAGCCCACAGACTTGCCGAGCTCTTCTCCGAGTTCTTCTGCTATGCGCCTGGCCACAGTTGTGGCGGCAATCCTTCTGGGCTGGGTGCACCCGATCTTGCCGTCTATACCTCTTCCTGCTGCAATGCAGAACTTTGGTATCTGGGTGGTCTTGCCCGAACCTGTCTCGCCGGAGATTATCAACACCTGGTTTTTTGAGATCAAATCAATTATTTCATTCTTTTTGTCTGTAATCGGAAGGCCGGGATTGTAAGTTAAAGCAGGCGGGTTTTTTTCTCTCCACGCCTTTTTTTTGATAGAGGCATGAAGCTGTTTTTCAAGTTGAATAAATTTTTCTTTTATATTTTTATCAGACAAGATGTTTGTTTTGGAGCGTTTTATGCGGACAATTTCACGCCTTAGAGCCTGCCTGTCGGCGCAAAGAGCCTTTGGCAGAAGTGATTCTATCTTTTTTATCCGATCATTTTTCATTTGTGATTTTGGATTTAACAACATATAATTTCTCTTGATATTTAAGTAATTATATCATAAAGTTATAAAATTGGTAGAAAAATATTTGCAGCTACTCAGGTGGATAGGCTGAAGGCCTGGCGCGCAAGGTGCGGGAGGCGCTGGATAATATTAACCAAGAGACGAATCATGGAAATGATGACATTACATCTATTAATTCTCGAAGACAACCCTGATGATGCTGAATTATCAGTAAAGGAACTCGAACGTAAAGGGTTTAACGTGAAATGGACCAGGGTGGATACAGAGAAAGCCTTTAGAAAGGCATTAGCCCAAAAACCCGACTTGATCTTAGCTGACTATTCCCTTCCTTCTTTTGACTGCCCGGCCGCCCTGAAGATACACCGGCAACTTGATCTTGATATTCCGCTAATCATTGTTTCAGGCACGATAGGCGAGGAAGTTGCTGTGGAATGCATGAAATCCGGCGCAACGGATTACGTTTTTAAAGACAACCTCTACCGTCTGGGTCCTGTTGTAAAACGGGCACTTGAGGAAATAAAAATATACCGGAAAAGCAAGCAGGCAGAAGAAGAAAAAAAGAAACTCGAAGACCAACTCCACCAGGCCCAAAAGATGGAGGCCATCGGCACACTTGCCGGCGGGGTAGCGCATGATTTTAACAATATACTGACCACCATCATCGGGAATGCCGAGCTTGCATTGATGGATGCCATCAAGGATGAATCCTTACGTGAGAAAATAGAAGAAATCAAGAAAGCCGGAGAAAAAGCAGCTTCTTTGACCCGGCAGCTTCTTGCCTTCAGCCGCAAGCAGATTGTCCAGCCTGAGATACTGGATATTAATGAATTATTAACAGATATAGAAAAGATGCTTGGCCGCCTGATTGGGGAGGATGTTGAGCTGTTGACGATTCCGGAGCCTGAATTATGGCAGGTGGAAATAGACCCTGGTCAGATAGAGCAGGTGATCATGAACCTTGCGGTCAATGCCAGGGATGCCATGCCAAAGGGTGGCAAGCTCACCATTGAGACAGCCAACGCCGATCTGGACGGGAACTTTTTTCGCAAGCACGGTATTAAAGAAAAAAAACCAGGCCATTATGTGATGCTGGCTATAAGCGATCCCGGCAGCGGGATGGACAAAGAAACCCAGGAACATATCTTCGAGCCTTTCTTCACCACAAAGGAAGTCGGCAAGGGCACGGGACTAGGTTTATCCACTATATACGGAATTGTCAAACAAAACAATGGCTTTATCTGGCTTTACAGCGAGCCTGGACAGGGTTCTACCTTCAAGATATATCTGCCAAAGGTGAAGGGGAATGCTGAGCCGGAGGAAAGAGAACAAATCCCTGTGGACGATCTTGGCGGTTCTGAAACCGTTTTGATTGTAGAAGATGATGATTCGCTCCGAAATTTTGCGCAAAAGATTCTCCATATCTATGGGTACAGGACACTGAATGCTGAAAATGGCGAAGATGCCCTGAGGATCTGCAAGGAGCATGATGGCCGGATTGCTCTGATGATAACCGATGTGGTAATGCCGAAGATGGACGGCAGGGAAACAGCAGAACGACTGCAACCTCTATATCCACAGATGAAGGTGATTTATATGTCAGGATACACGGACGACGCAATTGTTCATCACGGTGTTCTGGAGCCGGGGCTGAATTTCCTTGAAAAGCCTTTTACACTGGAAAGTTTAGCGCGCAAGGTGCGGGAGGTGCTGGATGAGTGAAGATGTACTAACATGTTTCTGACAAACTCATTAAGGGGGCCGGAACTGTCAGCCGGAATGAAACTTCTTGTTATCACATCACTATTGCTTGTAATAATATCAGGCTGTACATTTCCTCCAAAACCAACGGAGCCTCCTGAACAGCCGTTTGCCAGCGACGGCTGTTCCTGCTGGCCTGACTGGAACTATTATGATTGCTGTTATAGCCATGACAAAGATTACTGGTGGGGCGGAACACCTCAGGAGAGAAAAGAATCAGATCTAAGATTAATGAAATGTGTATCTGAGAAGGGGCATACTATCCTTCCGATATTTATGTATATTGGAGTTAGAATCAGCGGCCACGGCTGGTTGCCGACCCCGTTTCGCTGGGGCTTTGGCCGTCCATGGCCCGAAGGTTATTATTCCGAACCGGAAAAAGCAGAAAAATAGCAGCTTCTTGCCAGGTTTTTTTGCCATATACTGTATTATTATTTTATAAAATATGGTAAAGTACTTTAAAACATTTCAATTCAGGAGAGATAAATGATTCATGTATTACTGGTAAGTTCTGATAAAGATTTTTTTGCCGATTTAGCATCAAACATGGAAAAAAATGTCAATTTGAACATTTCCCGTGCAGAGTCCGGCGGCAATGCCCTTTCCATGATTTCAGTTAATAACTTTGAACTGGTAGTTACTGATGAATTGCTTTCCGATATGACCGGTCTTAAATTCGTGGAAAAACTGGTTTTAACGAATCCGATGATCAATTGTGCCGCAGTAAGTTCTCTTTCATCCAAGGATTTTCATGCGGCAAGCGAAGGGCTTGGCATTCTTATGCAACTCCCGCCCCGGCCGGATAAAATTCATGCAGAAAATCTGTTGCAGTACCTTAATAATATTTTAAACATTACAAACAAACTGATTAAATAAGGAGAACTTTTAATTATGGAAAACGGAAGAATAGCAGTTCCATCCAACGGACAGGGTGGTCTTGACGGTAACAGGGCAGGACATTTCGGTCATTGCGATGTTTTTACATTTGTTGATGTGGAAAATGGAGAAATAAAAAATGTTTCAACACTACAGAACCAGGAACATGCCCAGGGCGGATGCATGATTCCTGTCAACCTGCTGGCAGAACATAAAGTTAATGCCCTCATCGTCGGAGGAATCGGCATGAGACCGCTTATGGGGTTCAAGCAGGTGGGTATTGATGTCTATTATGATGCAGAACGAGCTGACATAAGGCCGGTGGTTGAAGATCTTATAGCTGACAAACTGCAAATTATTGCAAATGACCAGGTTTGCGGAGGCGGTGGAACGAATCCGGCATAATTTAGGTTAAAGGAAAGATAGAAAATGAAAATAGCTGTTACATCCAAAGGCAAAGATCTTGATTCACAGGTTGACCCTCGATTCGGAAGGGCTGCGTATATACTTATAGTTGATACAGACAGCTTTGAGTTTGAAGTTGTGGACAATTCAGAGAATGTAAACGCTCTTAAAGGCGCCGGAATTCAGACTGCCGTCTTGGTAAGTGACAAAGGCGCAGAGGTTTTGCTTACAGGTTTATGCGGGCCCAATGCGTTTAAGACACTTGAGGTTGCAGGGGTAAAGGTGGCAAATGATGTCGGCGGCACGGTCAGAGATGCTGTAAATGCCTTTAATGAAGGCAAATTGCCCCTTGCTGATGGAGCAAATGTTGAAGGACAATGGTAAAACAGTTGTAACATATCAATAAATAATAGAGGAGTCCCTTGCTCCCCAGACATACTCTGCGTGATTGATTTTGTTATAGTAATCGACTCTGCTGTTTTTCATGTCCACACACCAGGCATAATCGGGATCCTGAACATCCTGCTCGGATGACCAATATATACCTGAAGCTGTATGCAAAAACGGATGGCGATCAGGAAGAACCGGATTTTCTTTGCTGCAATCGATCAGTGTTCTAAAATCTTTCACTTTCGGAAGTCGCCAGTCCTTATAACCGCCGTGCTTTTCAGCATTGAGGCGCATAATAAACTTTTTAGCCTCGAACCAGTTCCCTCTGCCGTGCAGAAGGTTTGCATCCTTTGTCCACATTAATCCGGAAAGATGATCCGTAACAGTCCTATTTCCATGATCGTAAAAACGTTTTTCAGGCCAGGCTTTTCCACTCTTAAGCGCCCCATCATCTCCGGCATAGTAAGAAACATTCTGTCCGGTCTTTGGAATCAGATCAACGGCGCTGCCCGCAGTGCGTACCGGCCAGACATGGTTGAGCATATGGTGTTTGTGGCCATAGTCGATATGTCCGAGAAAAAGATATATACGCCATGCGTGATTGTCATAATCCGCAGTAGTAGTGCTTGTCCAGTACCAGACTTTTACATTGCAAAAAGGATGGCTGCGAGGAAGCGCCGGAGCATACCTGCTTCTGTCAATAAGGGTCGCGAGTTCGTTTACGTTAGGCAATCGCCAATCGTGATATCCGCAGTATTTTTTTGAATTGAGCTGGGAAACAGCATCAAGGGCGCGAAACCAGTCGTATGTATTGTCGGCTGGATCAGCATTCCTTGTCCACATAAGTCCGGTCAGCCTGTCAGTAACTGTTCCATCCAAATGATCTGAAAAACGACCTTCTTCTCCGAAACTTTTCCTTATCCCTCCATGAAAGAAAAGGAAAGTAAGAAGCAAAAAAAGAATCGTCCGGCTGCAAGTTAAAGCAAAAAACATCTTTCGGCAATATTCGTTAAGGTGTTTTTCCATCCATTACCCCGCTATAGCGTCATCAAGCCAGCCCCGTGATAGCCCACGGTGTTCTATACCTTTCATCTCTCCCTAATTTCTAATTTCAAGTTTCAAGTTTCAAGCCGTGAACGGCTACTAATAATTTGAAACCAATAGTTGCAAAATATTGTCTTATGGTTCATATTGTTATCACCTTGTATGAATAAAAACAATAAAAATGGAGTATAATTATGCCGACGGCTGTTAAAATGTCAGATGATCTTGTAATAAAAGCCAAAATTAAATCAAAAATATTTAAACGATCTATTGCCGGTCAAATTGAATATTGGGCAAGCATCGGTCAACTAATTGAAGAAAATCCAGATCTGCCATTGCCATTTATTCAAGAAATTCTCATTGCAAAAGAGCAAATTAAAACCGGTCTTGGAACCCCGTATGTTTTCGGAGAAGGCGAATGATTCAAATAAATAAAGTCATTCAGTCCCCTTTGTTTGCCAAACAGAAAAAAAAACTACATAAGGCCCAAATTAAAGATTTAGATAAGGCAGTTCGTGAAATAACTCAAGACCCGGAAATAGGAACCATGAAAATTGGTGATCTGAGCGGGGTTCGAGTATATAAATTTAAGTCCATGCAATCGTTAATTCTTTTGGCATATGAAATTATAGAAAATTCTCTTATTCTTTATACCTTTGGTTCTCATCAAAATTTCTATCGAGAACTAAAAAAATATCTCAATCCTTAAAACCCTTCAATTTCTTCTAAAGCAGCACAAGAGGCTATTTTTGATGAAATTTATTCCCGCTCAGATACTGTACTTTGTTCGAAGCAGGACAACGAAGCAAAACCTCAAACTACTGTTCAGGTTTCTTTTGACTTTAACGGCTATTGTCTTAATTTACAGTGTCCTGTTTCATTTCATAATGATTTTTGAAGATAGAGAATTTAGCTGGATTACAGGTTTCTATTGGACTCTCACTGTGATGTCCACGCTTGGCTTTGGTGATATCACTTTTGCAAGCGATTTAGGCAAAATCTTTACATTGATTGTCCTTATGTCCGGGATTGTTTTTTTGCTCGTCATGCTCCCTTTTACTTTCATACAGTTCTTTTATGCCCCATGGCTCGAAGCCCAATCAAGAGCGAAAGCCCCGCGTGAATTACCGAAAAACACAACAGGCCATGTGATTCTGACAAACTTTGACCCTATTACGATAAATCTTGTAGAAAAATTGAAACAATATAATTACGAATATGCCATTATCGCACCTGATTGGGAGCATGCGTCAAAGCTTTATGACTTGAACCTCAAAGTGGTAGTGGGTGATCTGGGTGATCCAGAAACATATAGACGTCTTCGCGTACAAAATGCTGCCATGGTGATTGCCAACAATGACGATATGATGAATACAAAAATATCCTTTACGATCAGGGAGATCTCAGAAAAA
>Ga0255447_1012_pt1 | contig 17487 bp, 17 predicted proteins | sample ANMaggSeSYBR02G7_FD_182668 | JGI IMG/M metagenome (GOLD analysis project Ga0255447, IMG submission 182668) | Sediment cell enrichment communities from methane seep in Santa Monica Basin, California, United Staets - ANME aggregate JGI... | ecosystem: Environmental > Aquatic > Marine > Cold seeps >... | reverse complement strand
AAGGATTTTAGTTTGATGTGTGGCAATTCTTTTGATTTTCTTATGCATTCTATGATTGTTTCTGTTGTTCCAAGATATTCTTGCCAGGTTCGTTTGATCTTTCCGTCAACCAGACTGCGTTCTGAGGCGTACCAGTAAGTATGACCTTTCAGTTTTTTCTTTTCTAAAAAAACCATTGTGTGGTAGTAGGGACTATACTTATATAAGCTTTTTGATATATTTCAAGAACAAGATAGCTTGATTGATGAATTTAAAAGTTAGGGACTAAGAGTCTAAATGTGTGACCAAGGCGTAGGATGCGGGTTTTTTTAAAAAATAGGACGATTTTCAGTTATCTTTGAAAGTCAAGTCAGAAGCATATTCCGAATTGGCAAAAGACTATTTTAGTAAAAATATGCATGGGAACGCTGAAAGGATAATAGAAAAGATTGGTAAACATTGAGAACAGAAATGAATGTTCTATTTACAAAAACTAAAAAATTTCACAATTCCTTTTAAAGAAAGCTCTTTGTGTATTCCGTGCCCACCATTATTAATAACTATAATTTATTATTCAGTATTTTAGATATTCGAATGGATGCACAAATCCCCTATCGTCTGCAATAACTATCCCCGTACTAACAGTACAGGGTCTTCATATACTTAAATAAAACGGTTTTAGACTGTTGTTTCTGAAGTCTTCTAAATTAAGTATTGAGCTGTCAACCTACTGATTTTTAAGTATTATTACAGCAATATGACCACCAATTATCAATATGCGGACATGTGGTTTAAAATAAAATTCCTGATATTGCCTGCCCGAATGCAGAATCTAACCAAAATCTAATTGGTGCACATATTTCATTTTAAAACACACCTGTAAGGCAAATGGATTGATCTCAATGAAAATATTAGAACTCGAACATGTATCAAAATCATACAGTAATAAACAGATTATTGACAATATTCGAAAGACAGGAATCCATAAAATTAGATAATATGGGTAATGACATACCCATATAAGTGAAAAATATGACTGACCTATTAAAGTACAATCTTCACTGGAGAGAGGATTTCACTTACGGGCACGGGATAAAAAGAGATTTGTTCAATGAGCTTGTCAAGCATTTAGATATAAGGCAGACCATAGGCATTATTGGCCTTAGAAGAACCGGGAAGACAGTATTGCTAAAACAGATCATTGACCACCTGATCAGCCAGGAAGTGGAAAGGGACCAGATCCTCTACTTTTCCTTTGACGAGGAAAACGTGTCAATGGAGGAAGTTATTAACGAATTCCTATCAAGAACAGGCAAAGACATTTCCGGCACTGACAGACTTTACATATTCTTTGATGAGATACAGAAACTTGATGGCTGGCAGAACCAGTTGAAATACTATTACGATACCTACCATAAAATAAAGTTCTTTGTTTCCGGCTCATCCTCATTATTCTTGGAGAAAAAGGCAGAAGAATCGCTTGCGGGCAGGATTTTTCTATACCACCTGCCTGTGCTGGGCTTTACCGAGTTTCTCAGGTTGAAGGGCGATGATGACCTTATCAAAAGACCAGGGATGTTTGAAGATGCCATAAAAAAACAGGTGCCCATGTACATGAAACGGCAGCTTCCGGAATTGGTGAAGGCCGATGAACCATTCATCCGGATGTATCTTGAGTCTATCATCAATAAGATGGTTTATGAAGACCTGCCAAGAGTGTTTCCTGTTGAAAACCAGGATGTTCTTAAACAGATACTTATCATCACAGCTTCTAATCCGGGCATGATCACAGATTACGAGAATCTTGCCAACGATTTAGGCATAACAAGAAAGACGCTGGTAAAGTACATCTCCTATCTGGAAAGGGGTTTCTTGCTGCAGAAATGCTATAATTTTTCAAAAAACCGCCTTACCAGTGAGAAAAAAATGAAACGGCTGTATCTTACCAGTGCCACATTGCTGCTACACCTGTGGGAACATCCTGACATGGGCAGGGTAGTAGAGAATCTGGTGGTAACCAATTCAGGGGCACGGTTTTTCTGGAGGAGGGGGACATCTGAAGTAGATTGTGTGCTGGTCAGGGGTGATGAGGTTGTACCCCTGGAATCCAAGTATAGGAACAATATCAGGAAGAAGGATATTAAGGGATTGCTAAAGTTCATGGAAACTTTTTCGATAGAGAAGGGGCTTGTTGTGACAAAGGACCGGGAGGGGGAGGAACTGGTGGATGGCAAGTGGATTGTATTTGTGCCGCTGTGGAAATGGCTTCTGGAGGGGAGAAAATCGAGTTAAAAAGGGGCATCCTTGGGACTTACCTGAAACGATTGTTCTAATAAAGCCCACACCAGGTCACCCACCACCGCTTCCATTAATTTCGCGCCGTAGGTCTGTAATTGATTGAGTTTTTATTCGAGTTCGTTGCAGAGTATCCCGAACTGGTCAACTTCAGCGACAATGCGTTTTTGTTCATTGAGTGGAGGCAATTGAAAATTTCTGAGACTTTTTATTATTTCCTGGAACGGTTTATAACCACGGAGTGCACAGAGAAAACAATAACGCTCTGTGCTCTCTGTGGTTGATTTTCTTTGCAATGATCCATTTATCATACGTGATCAAAATAAATTAAAATGTTTTAAATTTCTAACAAAACCGATTATTTTAAATAGTTTAATGTTAGATATAGTTAACATATTATTGAAATAACGTGGATAAGGAGAATTTACAGAATGGGTAACTATAAAAACAACACAACAAATTTGTTGAATTTGTCCATCCTTGCCGTGGGACTTGCGCTAGCAACAAGTGGGATAATTAGAATATTCCAAAACATCTCCGAAGTAGGTCCTGATTCTGTCCTCCAGGTAATCTTCCCTGTTCTTATCGGGCTGGGCGTCGCCATGTCTTCCTTTTTCAGGATATTAAAACCAAGAACAGGAGTTGTGGGAGATGAACGGACTAAAAGAGGTGTTGAAAAAGCGGGACTATACGCATTTTTAATACTTTCGGGATTATTGATTGGTTCTGCTTCAGTTGCTGGCATCTTACAGCTAAACATAAACTTCAGCTTAGCGGTAATTGTGCTTTCGTATATTGGAATATTTTCATGGGGCATCTTGACATATTATTTTGATAAAAAAGGTGAGGTTGAATGAAATTCAGGAAAGATAAGGATATAACAAAATTTATTGGAATCAGCTTGTGCGCTATTCTGGCTGGAATTATTATTATCTTGTTTATCGAACCGGTTAGTGTTTTCGGATTTATTCTAATTTTAGGTGGATTGATTGGACTTGTAATTGGTTTGAGCGTAGCTACGAAACCCAAATGCGATTTAATAGAAGATGAAAGGTCTGTGAGAGTCAGGGAAAAAGCCGGATATTCTGCGTTTATTGCAATGATGTTGATTGCAACAATAATCGTGCTTCTCAGAATGCTGAAATTATCCCCATCATTAACCCCTTCGATTGAATTAACTGATGGAGTCCGGAATATATGGATTCTCGGAGTATGGATTTTCATTACATTCAGATGGTACTACAATAAGACAGGTGAGTAAGCTGAGAACAAGAATGAAAGAACTAAGGGCAAAGTATGATCTGACCCAGGAAGAACTTGCCAATAAAGTAGGTGTAAGAAGAGAAACCATTGTGTTTTTAGAAAGAGGAAAGTATAATCCCTCATTAAAACTTGCATATGATATAGCTAAAGTTTTAGAATCAAAAATCGAAGAGGTTTTTATTTTCGAGGATTAAGTTTTATTTCATAATTTATTGGTTGGTGAATATAAATCAAATTATAATTTTATTTGCGCAAACCTTTTATTTAAAAAATACATCTATAATGTAAATGGACTGATCTCAATGATAATATTAGAACTTGAACATGTATCAAAATCATACAATACTAAAAAGATTATTGACAACATATCTTTTTCAGTAGATCAGGGAGAAATATTCGGACTTCTCGGTCCCAATGGCGCAGGTAAGACCACAACCCTACGAATGATGCTTGATATCATAAAACCAGAATCAGGAAATATCAAGGTATTCGGGAAAGATCTTGATCCAAATTCGAAAGACAGGATCGGCTATTTACCAGAAGAGCGCGGTCTTTACAAAAAGTCCAAGGTCATTGAACTTCTGGTTTACCTGGCCCAACTTAAAGGAATGACAAAAACCCGGGCAATGGAAAATACTGTTAATCTCCTGCAGTCAGTTGAAATGCTGGAGCATAAAGACAAAAAGATCGAAGAGCTCTCCAAGGGAATGCAGCAAAAGATACAGTTCATTGCCACCATAATTCATGGTCCCGATCTTATAGTCGTAGATGAACCATTCTCTGGTCTTGATCCTGTAAATACCCAGATTATCAAGAACATTCTGCTCGAACAAAAAAAAGGTGGTAAGACGATCATACTCTCCACCCACATGATGGAACAGGCAGAAGCCATGTGCGATCGCATACTTATGATCAATAACGGCATGGTCGTCCTTAATGGGAAGGTAGGGGATATTAAGAATGAACACCGCAATAATTCCATTTTCCTGGAATTTGAGGGGAACCTAAGCTCACTTGAAGGACTTGACCAGATTGAAAAAATCATCCGGCATGGAACGTATATTGAGATATTCATAAAAGAGGGACATGATGTCCAGTCCCTGATCGAAGATATTGTAACAAGGGTCCGGATCCTGCGCCTTGAACAATCTACCCCGTCCTTGAATGAGATCTTCATTAAAATAGTCAAGGGGGTATCCAGTTGAATAAATCTCTAATGATAGCAAAATACGAGTTCCTGAAAACCATAAAGCGAAAAGAGTTCATACTGATGACATTAGGCTTCCCGCTTTTTTTTATCCTCATTATGTTAGTTCCCTTACTACTGGCTGGTACATCATCACCCGAAGATCTGAATCTGGGTTACATTGACAGATCAAATTCATTTGAATTCCCTGATGAGATCACAGTAAGAGGATCAATGATCTTTTCAAATGGAATTCCGGGAGTGACAAATAACCAGGAATTGGATGGCACGAATAATGAAAAATATCCAATTATAAAATTCACACAATATTCAGATGTTGCCAAAGCTAAACAGGACCTTGGATCCGGGACATTATCAGGATACCTGATCATCCCTGAAGATTACATCAAGACCGGAATTGTCGAATCATATGTGATGGGAAAAGGAACAGACATTCCCCAAGAAGAACTGTCTGAATTGATGGTAAACAACTTGCTCCGGGATAAAGTGGATGAAGATACCTTGCAGCGGGTCAAGGATCCTATAACATTTAAACGATTTTCTATTGAAACCACAGGTGAGGTCAGTGAAAAAGGACTATCCGATCTGCTGGAAGATTTTGCACTTCCATATTTAATCGGTATACTCCTGCTAATTTCAATTTTTACTTCCTCCGGATATTTACTGCAGAGTGTGGCAGAGGAAAAAGAGAGCCGGATAATCGAGATACTGTTATCCTCAGTAACTCCCATGGAAATGCTTACAGGAAAGATCGTCGGACTGGGATCGGTAGGACTGCTGCAGATAGCGATCTGGCTGTCAGTGGGTTTTGCAGGATTGATATATGTTTTTGCCTTATCTATCAATCCCTTTTTATTGATACTGTCTTTGGCATATTTCGTACTTGGATTTTTGTTATTTGCCAGTATGATGGGTGCTGTGGGAGCAATAAGCGGTTCTATGCGTGAAAGCCAGCAGCTCATTCCGATCTTCACTTTCCCGGCTATAGCACCCATGTTGTTCATGCAGGTATTGATCACCGAACCTGATGGTATGTTATCTATGTTCTTTTCCATGTTCCCGTTAACATCTCCAGTTGCCATGCTTATTCGTATGGGCGTGTCTGATGTACCGGCCTACCAGATTGCAATAAGCTTATTTATTTTAATTGTGTCTGTCTATTTCGTAATAATAGCCTCTGCCAGATTGTTCAGGGTAGGACTGCTGATGTATGGAAAACGACCTGCTATAGGCGAAATTATCAGGTATATGAAAACAGGTTAGAGGTAATAATCGAGGTAAAAAATGGAAGATGTACTATCCACACAAGATGTTGAAAAGACCTATCACCTTGGAAAACTTGCAGTCCCGGTACTTAAAGATATAAACATCTCCATTAAGCGCGGCGAGTTCGTTGCCATCATGGGTCCATCCGGCAGCGGTAAGACCACTTTAATGAACCTGATAGGCCTGCTTGACAGGCCCACCCACGGCAAATTCTTCATAGACGGCGTGGATACCTCAGCCCTTTCTGACATGGAACTTGCCAGGATACGGGGAAAAAAGATCGGTTTTGTGTTCCAGACCTTCAACCTCATAGCCAGGTTCGATGCCCTGAAAAACGTGGAACTACCCATGATCTACCAGGATGTACCAAAGGCAAAGCGAAAAGCCAGGGCCATAGAACTCCTGGAACAACTAAAACTGGAGGACCGTATGAAACACAAGCCTCCCGAACTCTCAGGAGGACAGCGGCAGAGGATCGCTATAGCCAGGGCAATGGTCAACAGGCCCGACATCATCCTGGCAGATGAACCCACAGGCAATCTTGATTCCAGGACAGGTGAAGAGATTATGGATATTTTCAAAAAACTTAATTCACAGGGTATAACAATTGTAATGGTCACTCATGAACAGGATATTGCAGATATATGCCACCGGATAATAAGGATAAGGGACGGGATGGTAGTATGAAAATAATAAGGATAAGAGACGGGATAATAGTATGAAAATAACAGGGATAAGGGACAGGATAATAGTATGAAAATAACAAGGATAATCGGATGTTTATTAATATTGATAATGGTACAAGTCTCAGCTGCCGATACTGACATCACTGTCCGGCCATCTGTAATGGTGGATTACTCAGTGGACCCTGCATATCTTATGCCTGGGGATGAGGGTACAGTGACGGCCACACTGAATAATGCAGCAAAGGATTATTCCTATTCTGTATTTGTGGATAACAGGACCAAAGAAGTCTTCGACCTTTCAGCCCAGGTACTAGACGCTTCGTTATCAGGAGATAGTCATATCCAGGTTACAAGCAATTCCTATTATGATGTGGGACTGCTTGGACCGGGTGACACTATAGACTTTACATATTCGATCAGGGTAAGCGAGGATGCCCCGGATAGTATCCGTTTTTTGGATTTTGTTTTCATAGGCGGAGGGGATATGTATGATGTTAAATGGAAGATCCCTGTGACTGTGGATTCTTCAGGGATAAAATTAATAAATTCTGAGGTCGGCAGGAACTCGGATTTTATTGTCCTGGATATTGCAAATGTAAGACCAAACACGGTAAAAGCAGTGACCATTGTTCCTGCAACTGATAATGTGGAGTTCCAGCCTGCCCAGTATTTCATTGGCACAATGGATTCGGACGAGATGTTCACCATCCAGTTCGATATTGAGCCAGAGGATGGTATTGAGCAGATGGGAGTTAAGGCAATATTTAAAAACGGGAACAACTGGCACGAATCTGATATCCAGACCATCAATGTGAACAACTCAAAGCCCCTGATCGTTGTGGACAGGGATTCAAATCCCTGGCTGGTGTTCGGGATAGTTGGCGGCCTGTTTGCGGTAATAATAATTGTCTTTGTCGTGATGCGAAAGCGAAGAAGTTCCAGAGAAGAAATATGAAATTCTACGATGCCCTGGAATTTGTATTCCTGAGCTTTAGTGGTGAGAAGTTCAAGACCATAATGTCAAGTCTTGGCATTATCATAGGAGTGGCAGCTATCGTGGTCATGCTCTCTGTGGGTGAAGGATTGGTAACCGGTGTTTCATCTGCCTTTGGCGATATGGACCTGAACATGGTACAGGTCATACCAGGGGGTTTCGAGCCTGCTGGCGCTGGCAGACCCATGAAGAATGCAGTACTGGATGACAAGGATGTTTCTTTACTGGAAGGTGTAATAGGTGTTGAGAGTGTCTCTCCGCGCCGTTCTACCGGGGCCCTTATGGAGTTTCGCAGTGATGAGCGAAGCGTGGGTGTTATTGCCATAACACCATCAAAAGAATCAAAGATAGCAGATACTATCGAGGCAGGAAGGTTCCTAAGTGATTCGGACCGCAGCGGTATGGTGCTGGGATATGATATTGCCAATAAGATGTTTGATATGAAGATCAACCCCGGGTCACATATTATACTTACGAACAGCCTGACCAATACCAGTATTGATTATAAGGTGGTGGGTGTCCTTGAGGATGTGGAACAGATGTCTTTGCTTGGAGGCAGTAGCAATTCCCAGATATATATAACCCATCCGAGCATGAAGAATTTTCTTGACATTCAAGAGTATTCATTTTCATCGATCAATGTCTGGGTGGAAGACCAGGATACGATTCCTGAAACTATTGAACGGATGGACAAAAGTCTTCAGAGGACCCACAGGAATGAAAAATATACTATCTTTGACCAGAGCGGGTTTCTGGAAAATCTAACAGATTTGCTCAACCAGATAAAATATGGATTGGGCGGCATAGGTGCTGTGGCCCTTGTAGTGGGTGGCATAGGTATTATAAATGTGATGATGCTTACTGTTACTGAACGGATAAAGGAGATAGGTGTCATGAAAGCAGTGGGAGCCAATAAAGGTGATATCAGGACATTGTTCCTGATCGAATCCGGCATACTGGGTCTGGTCAGCGGCCTTATCGGTGTTTCCCTTGGAGGGGGCCTGGCATACCTGATATCTGTCCTGGGTAACTTCCCCAGCACTGTGACCCTTACATCGATGTTAATAGGTCTGGCCTTCGGTTTGGTCACATCCGTGGTAGCAGGGGTGTACCCTGCATCCAGGGCGGCACGTCTGGACCCTGTGGAAGCATTAAGAGCCGAATAATAACAGGAGGTTTAATTATGAACTTGTTGAATAAAATTACCGGGATATTAATAAAGCCGGAAGAAACGATAAAAGAAATATCAGATAGACCATATATTGAAGAGTCATTCCTAATAGTTGGAATTGTTGCAATCCTGAGTGCAATTTCAGTATATTTTATGCCGATTATCTATGATTTTAGTGATTTACCCCCCGAAGCTATAGAAATTGTAAAATTTTCCACCACAGTGGTACCGATCATATATGCCCTGATCGGTATAATAATAATGTGGATAATAGCAGCAGGGATAATTCATTTTATCGCAGTTGCATTGGGTGGAGAGGGTAAGTTTACCCAGATGTTAGTGGTCTATGGTTACAGTAGAACTCCTCTTATCATTAATGGTGTAATTGGAATAATATTGTTCTCATTTATTGAACCCATTACTATTACTATTTCAGCTACAACAGGATCAGGCAATCCTATGGGTGAACTGTTATCCAATCCATATTATATGGCTATATTGATCATTGGCTACATAATGCAGTTGTGGGCAATTGGCCTGATATTTCTTGGAGTAAAATATGTACATAATTTGAGCACAAATAAAGCTTTAATCGCAATAGCCCTGCCGTTATTGTTCTTTGTGTTCGGGATTGTAATGACATTGTTCTCCAGCTCATTAATGGGATAAATTATGCTGGTGTTTGGTGCCGTAAAGAGCGAGTCTAGTATAACGTATGTTTATTGGTATATAACCAAGTGATCATAAGTTCATAAACGATAACTGCAAACCAATTATCACCAAATATAGATTCATCTGATTCGTTATACCCCGCAGCTCTGCTGCGGTTGGGACAAACCGAGTAATAACTTTTAACCAGAGTACATATTAATGTACATGACTTAGCTAAAACATGCATGCCACTGTGTTTATCAAATTCGATACCATATGGTTTTTTGCATAAAATATAGGAAAAAAATATTATTCGACAAAGATAGAGTTGAATTTTTCAAAGAAATATGTTTTGAGATTGGGGAAAGATATTGGTTTGAGTTTGATGCAATAGGTACAGATGGAGATGGAGTTACAACTGATATCATAAAGAGGTATGTTGAGACGCAAGGTACTAAAGAAGAAAAGGAAAGTTGCAAGCAAATGAAACTTTTGGATTTTAAATGAAAACAAAACTACAAAGCGACGGCACATCATGCCCCGCAGCTCTGCTGCGGTTGGGTGTGCCGTCGCAACGTTTGACTTTTTAAAATTGAAAGTTTCATCATTATGATGGAAATAATTATAAACCGCGATATATATTTCCACCGGAAATAAAGGGCCAGTCTCAATTTTTAATGTAAGTTCGTGATAAACCGGCCCCAAAATAATTTACCTGTAACCAAGTGATCATAAGTCTAAAAAACGATAACTACTTAGCCATTATCACCAAAAAAGGATTCAATTTTCAAAATTGAAAGTGCCATCATCATGATGACGATTATTATAAACCGTGATATATATATTTCCACCGGAAATGAAGGGGTAGTCTCGATTTTTAATGTAAGTTCGTGATAAACCTGCTTCCAAATAATTATACCTGTAACCAAGTGATCATAAGTCTAAAAAACGATAACTACTTAGCCATTATCACCAAAAAAGGATTCCTTTTTCAAAGATGGAAATGTTATCACCATGATGGCAATTATTATAATCCGTAATATATATTTCCACCTGAAATAAAGGGCAAGTCTCAATTTATAATAAAAGTCCATGGTACAATCCCATTATCCATTGTTTTTCACTTTTTTTGATACATGCTCACCTGACTCTACCGACCCCACAAACCCCTGCACAATCTGCCGCAGTTCATCCAGATCATTATAACTCTGCGCAACTACCTCCTTATTCCCCAGCACCATAGCTGATACATTTGAGTCCCGCTCATACACACACAGCACAGGCTTTTCCAGGCCCACAGCATAGCATATCTCGTATCCTACACCGATAGAATGCACGCTCACCTCTGCCACCAGGCAGTCACACTGCTGTATGCCACCCACATCCCGCATAAATATTTCCTGCTCGCTCATCCCCCTCTCATCATCAAACACCGTCTCCCGGGCCACATGTTCGCTCAGCACCTCTACCCCCTCCGATAGCATCACATCCGCTATGAACCTGTAGGTTTCAACCAATCTGCGCCCGCCCCGCATGGAACCTGACAGGAATACCCGGCTCATTACTGCACACCCCTGAAATAATGGCCAGTGGTCAGGTTACCAGGGAACATCTTCTTCAGCCCGGACAGGTGGACACTTCCATCATACTGTGGCGGGTTCTCCAAATAGGTTTCAATAGCATGGGAATATAACATTGTGACCTCTTCCACCTGTTTTGCATCATAGAACATTCCTTCTATCCTCAAGGATCTCACCCCAGCTTTTATAATACCAGGTATGCTGTCTATCAGACCCAGTTCCTTTGAATTGTATACATGTGTCCTGCACTGGTTGTCATGTCTCACAGGGAATACAAATCCTTTTTTATCCCTGATACTACACCCAGTAATCCCACCCTCAGTACACCCAGGCTGGCAGGGTCTGGTGATCTGTTCAGTTGTTATGCTCCCCTTAACTTCACCCTCGACTCCACCTTTAACTCCACTCTTAATCTCACCCTTAACTCCAATTGGACTATCGCATCCCTTAATACCACTTATCATGCAGTGTTCGGATACCATCAATTGCACACTTCCCTGGACCAGGCATTCAATATCATAACCAACAGAGATACTAGTAATCTCATCCAGGGTCAGTTCAGGAGATACGGCAATGCTACCTGCTCCCAGAGCGGTTAAAAAGTCCAGTCCCTGTGCATTGAATACATTAGCAGGATAATCTACGGCCAGCGGAAGGTCATATATCTCCTTTAACCAGGATATCTGGTCAGGCCCGGCCGCCAGTATGCCGTCAACACCATGGAGTTGGTCCAATGTTCCTGTGACCAGGGACATTTCTTTATCTTTTACAATATCGGGCAGGCGGATGAATACGATTGCTCCGGCCCGGTGTGCCTCTTCAATGGCAGTATTGGTGGCAGGCTCGTTCCCTGTAATGCCTTCAATATCAACGTACACCCTGGCGGCCCCGCCTGAAACAGCAGCATTGACCCAGTCCGGCCCTGCCACCCGGACTGATAATACCGGCCTGCGGTCCTTAATATCAGGTGGATGAGGTGTTAGCAGTCCAACCGAACTGCATACCCGGCGGTACCCTGTAAGTCGCAGCCGGCCGAGTTCTTCGATCGCCTCGCGCCTGGCCGAGTTGATCATGGATAGTGGAATGAAAATATCATCATCCATTTGGATATTGATTGCTTCTGCCTGGAAACATGTGTCTCCCAGTTTACTGACCTGTTTCTCAAGTGCCTGTTCATCCAGCGGCTGCTGCCTTGCAGAAGAGATTACATTTTCTGATGTTGATCTCCCAGTGTTCCCATGATAGTCACTCATCCGGACCAGTAGTGGATGACCTTTTATTGCTTCAACCTGAACGGTGACAGGGACCTTTCGTTGAACTGATTGGTATGTCTTCCTTGCTGAGGCGACCAGTATCGAATCAAATGTCTTGAACACTGGTGTGCCTGTGGCAATGGCCCAACCATAGGGAAAAGTAACAACTTCCCCTGCCTGTGCGCTCTGAACCTTACACCCCCTCATCCATAGCATGCGTATCGAGGTGCCTTTGACACCAGCCATTATACCATCACCCACATTGATGGCGGCATCCAGTTTCACGGTGATGGTCCCCCGTCCCGGATTGCTACCGGTAACGTGCCCCAGCAGGATACCCCTGTTACCCGGAGTATCCATGCTCATGAGCTTTCTTCCAGGGTCTCCGTTGAGATAGCCTTCAGTAAAACCCCTGTTGAATATGACCTCAAGTCGCCGCATCTCATCCGGCGTGGCCCCGTTTGTTGGATCAGTGGAAAGTCGGTCCAGGATGTCACGATAGGTCCTGGTAACTACTGCCACATATTCGGGACGCTTCATGCGACCCTCGATCTTGATGGAATCCACTCCGGCAGTAATAAGGTCTGGGAGGCGGGATGACAGGTTCAGATCCCTCGGACTCAACAGGTATTTACTACTCATTGTACTACTCATCGTGTTTCCTTTAAGTGAATATTCCTTCCTGCATGGCTGGGCGCAGTACCCCCTGTTTCCGCTCCTGCCGCCAATGAAACTGCTCATAAGGCACCTGCCTGAATAGCATATACACATTGCACCGTGTACGAATACCTCAAGCTGGATATCGGTGGATGAGCGTATGGTGTTTATCTCTTCAATATCCAGTTCCCTGGCAAGTACTGCCCGTTTTACACCTATTGATCCCAGCAGTTTTGTGCCTGCACTGTTGTGGATACTCATCTGGGTACTTACATGAATCGGCAGCTTGGGCAGGTATTCATTTAATATATTCAGTATTCCCATATCCTGGACTATTACTGTATCGGCCCCGTGGTTGCACAGTTCTTCCAGGTATTCCACGGCGTCTTCAATTTCCTGCTCTTTCACCAGTGTGTTCACTGTGATATATACCGACACATCCCGCTGGTGTGCAAAATCGATAGCTTCCAGTAGCTTGTCCCTGTCAAAATTATCAGCATGTCCCCTGGCACTGAATTCCTTTGAACCAAGGTAAACTGCATCGGCCCCATTCTCTACTGCCGCTTTTAAGGACTCAGGACTGCCTGCCGGGGATAATAGTTCAGGAATATTGTGCTTCATTGGAATTCAATAAACAATAGATTCGGATAAAAACCTACTCCAGGACTACTCCAGGACTTGATGGAATGATAACTTATGGACATACCTTCCACACCGTTAATGATATTACCCATTGCCGCAGATTCAATTCAGGAAGTAACGAATATGCCCATTGATCCAATATGTAAACGCGAAGTACCTCCCGATACTCCATATACCTCTGATCAGGATGGAAAAACCTACTATTTCCATGACCCTGAATGCAAGAAAAAATTCGATGATGTGGCAAAGAACATTGTCAGGGTCAAACGCAGTCTGAAGGACAAAGAAAAGATATCTTTCGGTCGGCTGCGCAAGGATATAATTAAACCCGGAATCTGTGCTGCCTGCGGTGCCTGTGCAGCAAGCTGCCCGTCAATTATCATGGAAGGCGAAAAACCTAAACTGATCGGTCCCTGTACGGCATGCGGTATCTGCTATAACCAGTGCCCCCGTACCATTACCACAGAAGAGGGACTAGTTGGTAGTATCAGGCATCCTTATGCGGCCCGGTCAGCCTTGAAAGGGGTAAGGGGACAGGACGGGGGAGTAGTCACATCACTGCTGGCCTATTTACTGGAGGAGGGGCTGCTCGATTGTGCAATAGTCACAGTAAAATCCGAAGATGACCCCTGGAAACCTGTACCTGTCATTGCCACTACATACGACGAAATAATTGAGTCTGCAGGCAGTATCTACGCCCACAGCATGACCATACAGGCCCTGATGAACGCTGTACAGCAGGGTATGCGCAGTATCGCACTTGTAGGGCCCCCGTGCAATATTGATGCGGTCTATAAGATATACAAGAGCCCTTACGGTTTGCTGCATATGTTCATGCGTGCCAATATCCTTCCCCTGGGACTGTTCTGCATGGATACGTTCTCATACGAGGGTATTGAAGAGTTTGTGGCATCCAGGCATCTGGAACTGAAAGACATTGAAAGTATGAAGATATGGCGGGGGAAGATCGAACTTGAGAAGGGGGGTGAAACCTTTGTTTACGATCTTAGTGAACTGGATCCATACAGGAGTTCTTCATGTAAATACTGCACTGACCTCACAGCCAGGCATGCAGCGATCAGTTTTGGTGGGGTAGGTACTCCTGATGGATGGACCACGGTATTTACAAGGTCAGGACGCGGGTATGAGATATTCCATGAGGCGGTGGAGATGGGTTATATCGAATCCAGGGACCTGGAAGAAAAGGAGATGACAAGGGTATTGAACCTTGCCAGGATGAAGAAGGTACAGAAATATAGTCTTATACGCAGGGAAAAATGAACAACTAACCCATGGGCGACGGCATATAACAGCGTGTTTGCGGTTCGCTATCGCTAACCCAAATGACTTCGGCACTTCACAAACACGCGAAACATTAGCAGAAATATTACTGGACAAAAAGCTCTTCATTTATTGTATAGTTTTATTAGTCCAATTACTGCAACAATTGCCCATATTCCTTCGAGAATTACAAATGGAATAAATCCAATTAGAATTGAAGTATAACAAGCTAGTCCAGCGCCAAGAATATTCATAATTACATAGATTTTATTATCTTGCATTAGAATTTTGAACAGATTTAGAAAAAAAGCTAATAATAACAAACTTACTCCAATGGATCCCACAATCACTGTAAATTCAACCATGATATTGCCTATTCCTTATTAGTTCTATAAATATTCATAGGGCTTTTTTGTCTGCGTCATACCTCTCGCTTCGCTCGTGCTCCTTCGGGAGAGCAGGAGTCTCTTTTGTACCCCTTCGGACCTGCCTCTTTGGATAGATATCCATAACGCACGCTAGCTTCGCACAACTTCGTGTATCTGGCTTCATGCCATCGGCACTCCACTCAAATCCTGCTTCAAAGGACTTAAAAACGCTCAAAACGTTATATGCAGTGAACAGGCACTAATAAAAAATAGGCGGCAAAAAGCTAAAAAGAAGGAATACCATGTTTCAAGTAACAATTACACCAGCAGCAGGAAAAAGGCTTATTGCCAGGGCAGTTACTCAACATTCAGATGTGAAGAAAGCTCTTTTATCGGGTACAGTAGTGATTATTGCCGGTACAACAAATGGCTATGTTGCTGAGGAAATATTGAAGCTTACTGACCAAATTGATGGCTTTACACGAAACCGTTTTTTCCGGGGAATTTCATTACCATCCAGTATTCCGACAACTAATGGCGGAAGGTTTTCAGATGAATCAGGATTTCCAGGCGATGTGGTTCTCGTTAATGGAAAGTGGCAGAAGGGTAAGACCATCTTTGATGTTATCGACGATTTGAAAGAAGGAGATGTTATTTTAAAAGGCGCTAATTCTGTTGACCTGAAGGAAAAGAAAGCCGCCATTCTTATTGGTCACCCTAAAGGTGGTACTATCGCTATATCTATGCAGGCTGTTATTGGAAGGCGTGTGCGCCTTATTATTCCTGTTGGTCTTGAAAAGCGCGTCACTGGAAATCTTGACGAATTAGCTAAAAGGTTGAATACGCCCGGTTCTATCGGACCAAGACTGTATCCGGTGCTTGGTGAAATCATAACAGAGTTGGAGGCCGTTCACCTTCTCTTTGGAGCAGATGCTACACTTATTGCAGGCGGTGGTGTTTGTGGAGCAGAGGGGTCTGTTTGGCTTGCTATTGACGGGCAACCTGATGAACTAAAATCGATCAAAGGAATAATTGATTTGATTCAAAATGAGCCTGCTTTTGCACTTCAATAAATAGTGGATAATCGATAATGTGGGAAGTGTTATACGCAGGGAAAAATGAACAACTAACCCATTATTCCAAGGAAATCCTTAAGGGCTGGTAACCTGTGGGGTACCCTTTCATCAATTACCTCAAAAAAGGCATACATATCATCATCCAATCCCCTGATATCCTCCTGTGCCTTGAGTGCCAGGTCTACCAGGTATTCCAGTTCGTCGTCTGTGAGCCGTAGCAGTCGCTCCTTGAAATCCTCCTCTGATCGGGCCAACCTGTGGGATACCGGGCGCAGAAGAAAAAGGTACTGGTGTCCCTGCGGGGAATTGATGTTGCCCTGCAGTTCAGGGGCCAGCTTGTTGAATATATCAATATCTTTTTGTGTGAAATCCCTTGCCATACAGTGGTATGGGTTTTTTATTGGTAATATCAGTTTCCCTCTATAACTGTATAGTCCCATAATTATTTCGCATCGAAATCTTTTCGGGACTATACAACAAATCAGAAATTGCGAAAGTTATATATCTCAATACTTCATTATTAATTTTAACCACATTTGGGGAGTGTGTGAAATTAACAATTATTTGCATCCATTTAAAATCTAATGGTAAATTCGAAAAATACAATGATACCAAATTGTAGATTTCAGCATCATTAGCGATTATTGACCAGTGATGTGGATCGTTACTCTTTGGTATATGCCAACAAATTTGAAGTGGATACATTATTTTGTCTATTTTTTTACAAGCTTTCCATATTGGTATAAGGGAGGTAACAAATATGGTAGAACTTGAAGAAGAAATTGGAGAGCGCATGACATTTAGTACGGGATGGCTTCCAGATTATCCGGATTTCAGGGATTATACGGAAGACACTGAAGAAATCAAGAGCATGTTAAAAGAAACCAGTGTGAAACCCCATAAAGAGGCAGAAGGGCTAAGCTTTCCAACAACAATAGATCTGAGGGAATGGTGTTCCCCTATTGAGAACCAGGGAAGTCTGGGATCATGTACTGCGCAGGCCGGAGTTGGCCTTATGGAATACTTACAGATAAGGGCTCTTGGAATACATACCGATGCTTCAAGGCTCTTTCTCTATAAAGCAACAAGGAACCTTCTTCATTGGACAGGAGATACTG
>Ga0255447_1011_pt1 | contig 17614 bp, 17 predicted proteins | sample ANMaggSeSYBR02G7_FD_182668 | JGI IMG/M metagenome (GOLD analysis project Ga0255447, IMG submission 182668) | Sediment cell enrichment communities from methane seep in Santa Monica Basin, California, United Staets - ANME aggregate JGI... | ecosystem: Environmental > Aquatic > Marine > Cold seeps >... | reverse complement strand
GGATTCTGCTTCCGGGAACGGTATTAAGGTTACCAAGATCACATCGGAAGGATATATCGAGATAGAGGATTCTGTCATACAAGAAACACGCGATGCTTTCCTTGATGTTTTATAGGGCCTGAACATTAAGGAAACATTACATATACATAATATATATTTATATATTTAATTTTTTAAACTTTTCATTTTCTGATTTTTTTCACAGGACGTAAATACCATGTCGGTAGAACAGGTACTCGAAGAACTAAAAGCAAAGATATCGAAAAAATTACCAGCCGGAGTGACTATATCACTTATAGAGTTCGAGGGACCGGAACTTGTAATATATACCCCGGAACCGAAAAAACTGGCAGATAACGGTGATGTCATCCGTAATCTGGCAAAGGATCTCAGGAAGCGGTTAGTGGTCAGGCCTGATCCTGGAGTACTGGCAGATCCGGATGTCGTAATTGAAATGATCGCCAAGATCGTACCTGAAGATGCTGGTATTACAAGTCATTATTTTGATCCTGATACAGGTGAAGTGATAATCGAGGCCGAGAAGCCAGGTATAGTAATCGGCAGACATGGCAGCACTCTCAGGGAGATTACCAGGGAGATCGGCTGGACACCCAAGGTGGTAAGGACCCCGCCTATAAAATCATCTACTGTAAAGAATATCCGACAGTACAACAGGGACCACAAAGAAGAACGTAAAGCCCTGCTCAAGACCATTGGCAGGACAATCCACAGGGAAATATCGGCCAAGGATAAATGGGTCAGGGTCACTGCATTGGGGGGCTGCCGGGAAGTAGGACGCAGTTGTTTCATGCTGTCAACCCCTGAGACCAAGGTACTCATTGATTGTGGAGTGAACGTTGGTTCTGATGATAACGCCACCCCTTACCTGTACATACCAGAGGTATCGCCTATCAGCCAGATAGATGCAGTGGTGCTCACCCATGCACACCTGGACCATTCCGGCCTGATACCCCTGCTGTATAAGTACGGGTATGAGGGGCCAGTGTACTGCACACCTCCCACCCGGGACCTGATGGCCCTGCTGCAACTGGATTTCATTGATGTGGCTGCCAAGGAGGGCAAGACCATACCCTATGAATCCTCAATGATACGTGAAACCCTGAAACATACCATTACGCTTAATTACGGCGACGTTACCGATATTGCTCCGGATATGAAGCTTACCCTGCACAATGCCGGCCATATCCTGGGTTCATCCGTGGTCCATTTCCATGTGGGCGACGGGCTGTACAATATTGCATTTACCGGGGATCATAAATATGAGAAGACCCGCCTGTTCGACCCGGCAGTCAATTCATTTCCCAGGATAGAAACCATAATCACAGAGTCAACCTATGGCGGTTCTAAGGATATGCAGCCCAGTAGGAGGGAGGCTGAGAACCGGTTAAAGGATATCGTAAAAGAAACGATAGCCAGGGGCGGTACTGTCCTGATCCCGGCCTTTGCAGTGGGCAGAAGCCAGGAAGTTATGTTAGTGCTGGAGGAGATCATCCGTAAAGGTTTTATCGATGATAATATCCCGGTCTACCTGGATGGTATGATCTGGGAAGCTACGGCCATCCATACTACTTACCCTGAATACTTGAATGGAGAACTGAAGAACCTGATCTTCCATAAAGGCATGAACCCGTTTTTGGCCGATTGCTTTGAACAGGTGGATTCTGTTGAGAAACGAAAGGATATCCTGACCAATCCCAGACCCGGTGTCATACTGGCAACCTCTGGTATGCTAAACGGCGGCCCAATTATGGAATACTTAAGGGCATACGGCCCTGACGAGAAGAACGCACTGGTATTTGTGGGATACCAGGCAGAAGGAACCATGGGCCGGAGGTTGCAGAAAGGATGGAGTGAAGTTCCCGTCTACAATAACGGCAAGAGTGATATTATCAAGATCAACCTGCAGGTGCAAACAGTAGATGGATTCTCGGGACACTCTGATCGCAGGCAACTGATGGATTATATCAAGAAGATGAAACCCAGGCCTGAACATATCCTTACAGAACATGGTGATGAGAAGAGCTGCCTGGACCTGGCCAGTTCAATATACAGAAAATACCGTATCGAAACCAGGGCACCAATGAACCTGGAGACTATCAGGCTGGTCTGACACACAGGACACAAATGAACCTGGGGACTATCAGGCTGGTCTGACACACAGGACACAAATGAACCTGGAGACTTATCAGGCTGTCTAAACTACAGGATTACAGGAGTTACTTTTTCTTCCCTTGACAGTAATGCCACCCTGCTGAGTTCCACGTCATCTGCCATATGGTATCCCAGCTCCCTGGCAAGTTCTGAAGTGAACTCAAGTATTTCCTCATGCTGTGGCATAGCATCCCGCTCCAGTCGTTTACGGGAATAGCCCAGATGCATATAGGCCTTTACCTCCACAAAGTCAGGTTCTGCAAGTTCGATAAGCCGGGCATACCCGGTGGCATCTTTAAAATTCAAACCTTTTGTCAGAGTTATCCTGATGGCAATCCGGCAAGGATGGTGGGACAGCACTTCCAGGGATTCCAGGATACGCTCCCACTGATCCTGGTGATTAGGAGCACAGGCACGAATGTAAGTCTCCTTATCAGGAGCGTCCAGGCTCATGTACAGTTGTGAGGGCCTGATAATTTCTATAACATCGGGTTTTGTACCGTTGGTGACCACAAAGGTGGTAAGTCCCTGTTTGTGGAACTCCCGGACCAGTTCGGGCAGGAACGGGTAGAGTGTGGGTTCCCCTGCTAGTGATATGGCCGCATGTTTGGGCTCCAGTGATTCCTTCCATTTTACTTTGTCAGCATCATCCAGGCCGCCGTACCCTGACATCAACCTGCGCTGCTCCGTGATACAACCCCCCACAATTTCCTCTGGAGAATCCCACTCGCCAGGCGTGTCGACCGGGTGTTCAACCGGGCGCCAGCAGTGGAGGCAGGACTGGTTGCAGCCTAAAAAAGGCGTCATCTGGATGCAGCGGTGTGAGTTGATGTCATAGAACTGGGATTTATAGCAGCTGCCCTTTCCCTTTATGGACCTGCCAGACCAGAGGCAGGGTTTGACAGCGCCGTGAGTACCTACTATGTGATATCCCATTTTTTTAAACAATTCCAATTGATGTTCGGGTAATGTGCTCATTGGTAATAATTGATGTCTGGATAAGGTGTTCATTGGGAATATATGAGTTATTGAAATGAGATAATGTTTGTGTTAAGTGTGGCCAAGTCCACGATGGCAGCCTTGCCTGGATCGGGTTGGAGGTTCATACGCCTCTGGAACTCTGTCTGGGACTGCCAGGTACCGCTGTTTATCACTGTGACGCCACGGTAAGTATTGTATCCAACTGTATGTACATGGCCGCAGTGCAGGATATGGGGGGGCTTGTCGATCACCAGGTGGTCTTCTCTTTCAGGCGCAATAGATACCCGGCTGCCGTACATGGGAGACAGGTGCCTGCGTTTCAACATCTCGATCATGGGCCGTGTGGGATCTTCGTATTTCATACCAGGCAGGTTGGCCACGATATCATCAATACTGCGCCCGTGATAGATCAGGGTGCGTACCCCATCCATGGATATCACTGCCGGGTTGCCCACGAATACCACGTCCGGCCTGAACATCTTCCTTATCTTTTCAGGGAATGTGGGCTGGGGTTCGGCCTGCCTTACCGCATCGTGGTTGCCCGGGGATATGATCACCTTGATGTGTTTGGGTATCCGGTTGAAATAATCAGCAGCTACTTTATATTGTTCATACACATCGGTAATGGCCAGTTCCTCCTCCTGGTTCGGATATATCCCGACACCGTCCACCAAGTCACCTGCCACTACAAGATACCTGATATCTTTCACGTCCACAGATCCGTTGCCAGCCACTGATCCCCCGTGATTCAGCCAGTCGATAAAACCCAGCCACTGGTCTTCAAGGAAAGTGTCACTACCTATATGCACATCAGATATCATTACAGCCTTGCCGCTCACATTGCGCTCGCCCAGTTCCGAACTGGTCCTGATTGGCATATCAGGCCACATGATACTATTTATAAATAGCAGATTTCCGTCATCACTCAGGGTACCGCTGACACCGATCACCTCATCCAGCATCACTTTTTGGCCCTGCTCAAAGATATCATGTTTATTTTTCAGCACCATTGTTCGCAGGCTTCCGGTAGTATCCTCGATCTCTATCATCCTGTGACCGTTCTTGGATGTGCGCAGGTCAGATACCATGCCTATGACCGAAACCTCCTCCCTGCCTTCCACCAGGCCAAGTTTGCGTCTGTTCAGACTTTCTATGGGCCTGAAACCAACACCCCGGTTCCTCAACATGTCTCCCAGCCTGGAAAACCTGTTCCTGAAAAAGTCCACGAATTCCCTGTATTCACCTACACATGTTGACTGGTCAGTGATATCTGAGATCACATCCAGCTCACCAGTCCATTCATCGTCATAATCCGGGTCCCTGGGTACCCGGGGGTATTCTGTCCCTGGCTGCGTTGTGATCCTGGTATTTATAGCCGGGTCGATCTGGGCCGGGCTCACCACAAGTGTGGACTCGTCAAGTGAATCAAGTATCTGGCTGATAAGTGAGGGGGTGGTGTCCTGTTCTGTAAGCAATGTGAGGGCGTCAGGGTCTATCTGGTAACCGGCCTGGGCAAACTGCTCTACAATGAATGAAGCATGATTGGTATTTTCCATTAAAATCGCACAAACTATTATCACTTTAGACGCTATAAGTATTCGCCACATAAATCCACAGGAAGAGAAAACCATTATCGATAAATTATTTTATTATATAAAACGATTCAGGAACAGTGATAATTTCTGGATTGGCCTGTTAAATGACCTGCTGTTCGTAGCTGTAATGATCGGTATGCTCATGCTTATCTCGCAGATCGGTCTTGGTATTTCAAGGCCGGCGGTGGCTGTAGAATCTGGTAGCATGCTGCCTAATATCGGTATTGGTGATGTGGTTATCATACAAAGCGCCCAGCGGACACAGATCATCACACATACTGATGGTACCCTGTCAGGATATACATCATTCAATGAATACGGGGATGTAATTTTATATAGGAAGTACGGGAGTACTGTAGATACCCCTATCATCCACAGGGCAATGTACTGGGTGGCGGAGGCGGAGCCTATGTGGTCAGGTGGACCTGCTGCACCTCATTCGGGATATATAACTAAAGGGGATAATAATTGGGGCATTGACCAGAATGCCAATACCAGCAAGCACCAGCCTGTAAAAGAAGAATGGATCATCGGGGTAGCCCGGTGGCGTATTCCCTGGGTAGGATATCTTTCACTGGCTGTGCATTGATATGGAACGACATATATCAACCTGGATTATCTGGTAACCCGCCTCGGCAAACTGCTCTACAATGAATGAAGCATGATCAATGTTTTCCATAAAATCGTATAAACTATTATCACTTTACACGCTATAAATATTCGCCATATAAATCCACGGGAAGAGAAAACCATTATCGATAAATTGTTTTATTATGCTAAACTGTTCAGGAACAGTGATAATTTCTGGATTGGCTGGTTAAATCACCTGCTGTTCGTAGCTGTAATGATCGGCATGTTCATACTTATCTCACAAATAGGTCTTTCCACTCCCGGGTCGGCAGTAGCCGTAGAATCCGGTAGCATGCTGCCTAATATCGGTATTGGTGACGTGGTTATCATACAAAGCGCCCAACGGACACATATCATCTCACATACTGAGGGCGCCCTGTCAGGATACACATCATTCGATGAATACGGAGATGTAATACTGTACAGAAAGTATGGGAGTAGTACAGATACCCTGATCATCCACAGGGCTATGTACTGGGTGGAGGAGGGGGAGCCTATGTGGTCAGGTGGATCTGCTGCACCTCATTCGGGATACATAACCAAAGGGGATAATAATATGGCCATTGACCAGAAGGCCTCTACCAGCAGGCTCCAACCTGTAAAAAAGGAATGGGTCATCGGGGTGGCCAGGTGGCATATTCCCTGGGTAGGATATCTCTCACTGGCTGTACATTGATATCTACCGGCCTATACCAATCTGGATTGGATAATGAGCGGATCAGGTTGATAATTCTCCAGTGGTTTTAACCTGTAATCCTCCATGAGCACTCCCTTGGTATCACCCATCGGAACGCTCAATGATATTTCCTTGGTCCTGCCATAACGGCCTTTGCTTACCACCATAGCATTGATAATGCCCAGCATGTCCAGTTCTGAAATAAGGTCTGTGATCCTGCGCTGGGTGAGTATGTCAGAGCCGATGTCATTGCACATCTGCTTATAAATAGTGTAGGCTTCCCCTGTGGAAACATTGTTGTTCCTGATCTTACTGAGCAGAAGCACACTTAGCAGTACGAGTTTGGACTGGGTTGGAAGGGTCCTGACCACTTCAACAACTCTATCATTCTCGATCTTCTCCTGGGCAACCCTGACATGTTTTTCTTCAACTACTGGCGATTTTGTCCGCTCAGCTATTTCGCCAGACACGCGCAGGAGGTCTAACGCGCGTCTGGCATCTCCGTGTTCTTGAGCAGCAAAGGCAGCACACAGGCGGATCACAGTTTCATCCAGCATATTACTCTTGAAAGCCATACCCGCCCTCTGTTCCAGAATATCATGTATCTGGTTTGCATCATATGGTGGAAAAATAATCTCTTCTTCACCAAGGGAACTCTTAACCCTGGGATCCAGGAATTCTGTAAATTTAAGGTCGTTAGAAATGCCGATCAGACTTATCCTGGCATTCTTTAGGTCGGTGTTTATCCGGGAAAGGTTATAGAGCACATCATCTCCTTTCCTGACAAGTTTGTCGATTTCATCCATTATGATTATTACAACCCGTTTTTCCTTATCAACGGTTTTTTTGAATTCTTCAAACACCTGATCAGTAGGCCACCCGGTCATTGGTACTTCTTTTCCAACAAGTTTTGCCAGTGTTGCCAGGAGCCTGTACTGGGTATCTACAATTTCACAATTAACATATAACACATAACATGCCATTCCATGGAATTCGCTTGTTTCTTCCAGTTCCTGGCCTACAAACTTTACAACTGCTGTCTTACCTGTACCTGTTTTTCCATAAATAAGAATATTCGAAGGAGTATCACCCCGGACTGCCGGTACCAGTATGCTAACAAGTGACTGGATCTGCTTATCCCTGTGAGGAAGATTATCGGGTGTGTAGTTGGGTCTTAATACTTCCTTATTCTGAAAAATTTCAGTATTTTTAAGAAAGTCATCAAATATACCGTGTGCGGGCTTTTTCTCAGATGTTTTTGATGTTAATTCTATTTCTGACATATAAATTTCACCACGTTTTTAAGATAAATGTAAGTAATCTACAATTCAAACAGTTTGTGTAATTTTGTAACAATTTTTAAAACCTCTCTGCAACCCTGACTGGATATTCCATATGAAATATACCTTTTTATAGGTTCTGGTCAAGACCCCTTCATTTCAAGTAGAAAATGTAATTAATCATTACAGATTTACAAAAAACATTAACAATAGCCATTAAATCATAAATATTTTCTCGGACGAGATTAATAATGACATAATAATCGAACGAAATTCTTGTATAACCCCTTAATTTCCACTGGAGATTATATAAACAAGAGGAACCGTATGATTTCCACTGGAGATTATAAAAATAGAATAAAAGGTATATGAATATTAATAAAAAATAAAAGCTTGTTGTTGACTTTAATTTGAATATATATATACTTTGTTATTTAATTTTTAACAACTATTCAATGAAATAAAATAATAGATTAAAATAATAAAATAGAAAAAAAATAAAATTGTCAATATGCAAAAAATGTAGAAAAACCATATTTTATCCATATAAAAAATAGATATTTCCAGTGGAAATCAAAGGGTTGGGGATTCTGATATTATTGAGTAAAAAAAGAAAAAAAAAATAAATGTTAATGTTTGTATTTCAGTCACTTACCGGAATAGTCTCAAGTTGTCCTGCAAGATTCCATATTAAAGTTCTTGTATGAAGGGGAAGATTCTGATCAGTACTTATATCATCCAAAATCCTTATGCTAAGAGCTGCCCTGATAGAATGGGAATCCTCTTCTTTTAATAATATAGTCCTAATCTCATCTGCAGATCGCCTGATATTCTTTGGAACCGAATCATCGCTAATTATACGCTCAATAACTTCTGTGCATTGCTTGATAATTTCATCTGGATTTATTGACATTCTTATCATCTCTTAACTTCTATTGAAAAAACCTTGATTAAACCTTAATAAAATAAATAATATTAATTTATTTTGCTTATATGTTGTATTTTAGTTTGCTAAATTATAAAAACTAGCGCTCATTTTAAGTGTTCATATTACTTATAGTGTTTGAAGTATTTCGGTGATAACATTGGAAAAGAGTAAAGAAGACATCAAGCTGGATAAAATAGGAAAATTACTTGAATTGGGCGGCACTATGCTGGCAAACCACTGTGAATGCGGAGCTCCTCTGTTCAGGTACCATGGCAACGTAATATGTCCTATCTGTGATTCAAACTCAAAAGGAGCTATTGAATCCCAGGGAAAAATAGAAAAAACCAGTAAAAAACCTGGGGAAAATCCTCCCTTAATTTCAGATCAAGTAGAACAAAAGATTCAAAAGGTCCGGATATCTGAAAAAACGACACCTTTAACTGGAAATCAACATTTTACTGAGATTCCACAGTCTCCAAAACCTTTTACTGAGGCTCAGCAGGTAACTGCACAGCCCACAGGAACCCCCTTAAATATATCTCAAGAGACTTATGAGTTTATCAACAATACGATTGTTAACAAAGTAGTCCAGCTCTGCCTGGACCTACAGCGTGAAACAGACCAGGGCAGGATTAAACAGCAAATGGAAGCTATTGAATCCGGCACAAGAGCCCTAAAGAATTTAAGGTAATACTTACTCACTGAAAAGATGGTACTTACCTTCTAAAAAGATGATACTTATACACTGAAATGCACAAGCAGGTGAAATAAAAACATGAAAATAGTTGGAATATCAGGCAGTCCTAACAGCAAGGGCAATAACAGCAGGATGGTGGACCATTCACTGGCAATCGCAAAAGAGAATGGCTTTGATATTGAAAAAATATCCCTTGCAGATGTAAACATTTCTCCCTGCACGGATTGTGGAGTATGCAAAAACGAAAGATCATGCTCCATCGATGACGACATGGGAAGGATATATGAAATACTGGAATCAGCGGACGGATTAATCGTATCCTCACCAGTATATTTCGGAACACTTTCAGGACAGTTGAAGATGTTGTTCGACCGTACACTTTTGTTAAGGAGGAATGGATTTCTATTAAAGGATAAGATCGGTGCGGCCCTGGCTGTTGGTGGATCACGAAATGGCGGCCAGGAATATACTATCTGGTCCATCCATGCCTGGATGCATATCCATGGAATGATCGTGGTGGGAGACAACAATCATTTCGGGGGCATCGCACAAAAAGACGTAGATTCTGATGATGTTGGAATGAAGACAGTCGAAGATACGGTAAATAAATTATGCAGCACCCTTAAGAAGTTTGCATCAACATAATCCAAATCAACACAAAACTGATGAAGAGGCATGGTTATGAACGAGATACTTGAGATAATTGAGCAGGACCCTAAAAAAGACCCATCCGAGATAGCCCTGCTTACAGGGTATTCGGAAAAAGAGGTCCAAACACGGATCAAGGAACTTGAAGACAGCGGTATTATCCGGAAATATAAGGCAGTAATAGACTGGGACAGGGTCGGGGAAGAGTATGTCTATGCCTTAATCGAGCTTAAGATCACACTGGGTGACAGGTCAGGATATGATACCATTGCCCATCGGATTGCCAGTTTTAGTGAGGTCAGGTCCATACGTTTGATATCAGGGGATCATGACCTGTCATTAACAGTGAGGGGACAGTCCATGAAGGATGTGGCCTTTTTTGTTGCAGAGAAGATAGCGACACTTGACCAGGTGCAGAGTACTGTTACCCATTTCGTACTTAAGACCTACAAAGAGGACGGCGTACCCCTCTTCGAGCAGGAAAAATCCAGGCGGCTTGCCATATCGCCTTAGGTTTAAAGTGATAAGCTAATGACTTATGTAAAAAAGTTCCTCTCAGACAAAATAAAGACTGTTCCACCCTCAGGTATCAGAAAATACTTTGACATGGTCATAGGGATGGACGATGTCATCTCCCTGGGAGTGGGTGAGCCAGATTTCGTGACCCCGTGGCACATCAGGGAGGCATGTATATATTCATTGGAGAAGGGATTCACGTCATATACATCAAATTCGGGTCTCATTGAACTCAGGGAGGCAATTTCGGATTCATTTCATAATGATTACGGGGTGGATTATAATCCCGAGGACCAGGTATTAGTGACCACAGGGGTCAGCGAAGCGGCAGACCTGGCCCTGCGTGCAGTGGTAAATCCAGGGGACGAAGTAATACTTCACGAGCCTTGTTATGTTTCCTACAAACCAAGTATTATATTGTCCGGAGGCACACCCGTCCCTGTATCCACAACCAGGGACAATGAGTTCAGGGTGAGCGGTGAGCAGATAGAAGCAGCCGTTACCGACAGGACGAAAGCAATTATTCTTAGTTACCCTAATAACCCCACAGGAGCTGTAATGCAAAAGCAGGACCTGGAAGAGGTGGCTGATGTTGTGATGGAACATGACCTGCTTGTCATTTCCGATGAAGTCTATGACAAGCTTACTTATAACGGGAAACACACCTGCTTTTCATCCTTGAACGGTATGGAAGACCGCACTATACTGCTAAATGGCCTGTCAAAGTCCCATGCCATGACCGGCCTGAGAGTGGGGTATGCAATGGGGCCGCCCGGGCTTATCAGTGCCATGTTGCTCATTCATCAGTACACCATGCTGTGTGCACCTATCACAGCCCAGATGGGGGCCATAGAGGCACTGCAAAACGGCGAGGCCGAGATGCAGGCAATGGTAAGGGAGTATAACCGTCGCAGAAGGCTTTTTGTGACCGGGCTGAACAGGCTGGGCCTGGACTGTTTCGAGCCCAGGGGGGCATTCTATGCTTTCCCCTCAGTCGAATCGACTGGAATGACCTCCTCACAGTTCGCAGAGGAACTTTTGCACCAGCAGAAAGTGGCAGTGGTCCCGGGAGAGGTATTCGGGCAGTCTGGAGACGGGTTCCTGCGGTGTTCCTATGCTTCCGGCCTGGACGAACTGAAAACTGCGCTTGAAAAAATAGAAGAGTTCCTTTCATAAAATAGACGAGGAACTGCCAGCCCTATCTGAAAAGCGACCAGGTGACCGCTACTGACTTGCCGCTACTGACTTTCCGATAAGAACTTGTTGCTAAGAGCTTGCTGATAAAAGTCCAACTCATCTGCCAAAGTCAATTTTTTCCATTTTCTCCAGTATAAAGGACAAATTCCTTACTACCAGGAATAATAATCCAAGGGTCAGGAACACCCACACCATAAACTCCCTGGCTGTGTACAGGGATACGAACAAGCACAGCAGTGAAGCATAGATACCAATATTTAAGAATATGTTTATCTTCCGGACCGGGGTCATTTCCTTCATTTTTTCACTTCTGTATTACTATGGTCAATATATCCCCATCCATTAATATATGTTCCAGGCCGGCCCGCTGTCCCGCATGTTTGGCAGATCTGCCCCAGACCTGGGCATACCTGAACCTCTTTTTAAAATCACGGTGGATATTATCACAAATATCACCCACATTCACACCATTGCGGACGATCATGGGCTCATCCAGGTCAGGGGGCTGACCCTGGGGTTTCATGAATATCCGGATGAATTTAAGCTGGTCAAAGATAGCATCCTTCAATGTATCCAGATTCTCGTCCTGGTCTGCAGAAATAAGTAATGAATCAGGGAAGCGGGCCCTGACATCAGATATATACTCATCATCGGCCAGGTCGACCTTATTGATAACTGTTACAGCCCTGATATACCTGCGGTTGCCCAACAGGGCGTCAATGAACTCATCAATACCCACCTGGTCACGAATGAGCACATCGGCATTGTGGATCTTGTATTCCTTAAGTATGGACAGGATGATATCCCTATCAAGTTCAGTTTCAACAGTGGTATTGATATTGACACCGCCCCTGAACTTTCTTAATACCCTCACGTCAGGTTTCTTTGTATTGACCCTGATACCTGCATCATATAACTCGTTTTGAAGTATTTCCAAATGTCCGGTCTGGAATACGTCTATTAAAAACACGATCAGGTCGGCGTTGCGGACCACTGATATGACTTCTTTTCCCCTGCCACGACCCGATGCCGCACCCCGGACCAGCCCGGGTACATCAAGTATCTGGATGGTGGCATCGTTATGGAACATTGTGCCAGGTACCACGTCCAGTGTGGTGAATTCGTATGCCGCTATCCTGGATTGGGCTCCGGTCAACCTGTTCAGTAGTGTCGATTTGCCCACTGACGGGTAGCCCACCAGTACTACGGTCGCATCTCCTGATTTACGGACCGAATACCCTTCACCACCTCCTTTGGACGAGGCACGCTTTTGCACCTCTTCCTTCAGGCGGGACATTTTTGCTTTCAGTTTACCAATGTGGTGTGAGGTAGCCTTGTTGTAGGGGGTCTTGCGTATCTCGTCCTCTATGGCTGTGATTTCTTCGTCCAGGCTCATTTCGATTCTATAACCGCTGGTGTCAGCATTAAGATTTTCCCAGTCTTGCCAGAAGAGGGTCAGTAACTCCTACATTTGAAAAAGCACGTTTTCGTCTCATGCACGACTCGCATACGCCGCAGGGTAGTGGTCCGGCAGTGTAGCATGACCACGAGTATTCCATAGGTGCCTGTATCTTAAGCCCCAGCCTTACTATTCCTTCCTTATCAAGGTCCGCAAGGGGCGCGAATATGGCAGGATGGTTCATGGTGCCGTATTCCATAACCCTGTCAAACAGTTCAATGAACTCAGGTGTATTGTCAGGGAATGTGGCTCCCTCTTCGGCATCGAATCCCACTACGATATGTTCCAGTCCGTGCTCTTCTGCAAAGGCAGCGGCAATGGATAGAAATACCATATTTCGCGCCGGAACCCAGACGCTGCGGGCGCTCTCTTCTGATCTTTCCAGGTCGTCCAGGTCACTGGCAGACGGGGTGGGCAGTTCCTTTGTCCCGGTGAGGGCACTGCCAAAGTCCCTGTACCAGGGCAGGGGGATTACATGGTGCTCACAGTCATATTGGCTGCAGATGGCTGCAGCGTTCTCGATCTCGATGGTGGCCGCACGTTGCCCGTAGTCGAATGTGAGGCAGATTACGCTGCCAAGGGTGTCCAGGGCCTGCTTGAACGCTACTGTGGAGTCCAGGCCCGAGGATAGTAGTGCTATTGCGCCTGTCATTAGAGGAGAGTATTTGGTGCAATCCTTAAAAGGATTAGTATGTAACCAGCAAAGTTGCACTTATTCCATGTCTGTAACCTGAAAATAATATCACATTTCAATTCCATCAATCAATTCAAGAATTGTTAAATACTGCTTATGTCCCATCCAGAACCCGTTTGAAATCATTTCATTCAATTTATCTTTTGCTTCTTTTTTGGATAATTTGCCTTTTCTCACCATCATGAAAATTAAGTAGATTGTTCCATGGACCTGTACTTCCAGGATTTCTCCGGCTGTTCTTGCAATATCATCATCTATAATTGCCAAACCTTCCAGACTACTTGCAATGGACAGTACATCGATCTCTCCTTGATGTAGTTCAAGTTCCAGATGAACCGGGTTTATAGAGTGTTCTGTCTGTTTAACTATCAAAATTCCGTTGTTAACCAATTCTTCTGCAATTTCTGCATCGGCTTCTCCTATCTGTTTTCCTTTGGAAATGACCTCATTGTATACACTCTCAGGAATTATGCATTCTTCACCCAGTTCGTGGAAAATCCAGTCCAGCCCTGATTTGCATAGATATATCAAGGGTGTTGAGTCAAATATATAACTCATTGTGCAGAAGCCTCGAAGTCACTTAGGATACTCTTTTTTGAAATGTGAAGTGGTATTTCTTTTTCATTTAATATATCCAGCATTTCCCTGATTGAGATTCCTGCTATTTCTGCTGCCTTGCCAAGTGATACCTTTTTTTTTGTATACTTATCAAGGGCAAAGTCGATTAATTTTTGTTGAGCCCCGATATCTATCAAGTCGTTTACAACTGCAGCTTTATCTAAATGAAATTCAGAAGCAAGTAGCTCTATTTTTTTTTCTATGTCTTTTGATGGAGTAATTGAAATTACAGACATGATACTATTTTTGATTTGAGGACTTAAAAAGATTTTCAAACATTTGACATGAACCTTTGTAGACTTTACGATGCATACAAACCGTATTTTGATGTGACCGCCTTCCTCCATAACTACCCGGAATATGCATTGAGATTTCCCACGCTGCCTTTGGCATTGTTGTTACCTGGGTTTTAGCTCAGCAATTCTGGTTATGTGCCTGCCCGGTTGTGCTTGTGGCTGTGCTATACCGGTAGCGGGCTTAAGTGCAACAAAAACGCATATAGCCCGCTTTATTTGGTGATTGTACAATCAGCAGAATGAGTCAATGTGTCATAATCGGATATCCTGGAATTGAACAGGTACTGCTGTGCATATCCTGCATATTGCCCGAAATAACTGCGGGCGAATTCACTGATGGCCTCACCTCTTTTGCTTTTCGCCCCCTCAATGAAAGACCCGTAGTGTTCCTCCATGACCGAGAGGATATGGGTGTCCACTGGAAAGGCCTCCATCTTATCATAGGCGAACAGCAGTACACAATCGGCAATCTTTGGACCTATGCCACGCATCCCCATCAACAGCTCCCTGGCCTCTTCATATTCAAGCTTAAAGGGGGCTCCCAGGTCAAGTTCCCCACTGTCCACCTTCCTCGCCACTTCCAGTATATTTACACTTCTAAATCCCAGTTTAGTCTCCCTGAGCCGGTTTTCAGTAGTCCGGGCCAGCACTTCGGCAGTGGGGAACGAAAAATCCCGGCCCAGGTCATCGCCGTACTGCCTGCACAGGTTGGAAATGGAATTCTTGATGTTAGGGATGGACTTGCAGCTTGAGGCCATGTAGGATATCAAGCATTCCCAGGGTTGTTGCCTTACCAGCCGCAGCCCCCTGAAACGATGTATCAGGTCGTCCATTACCGGGTCAGTGTTGATCCGGCTGTATATTATTGCCATGTCGTCATCCAGCCTGAAATACCGTACAATGGTGTCCCTGTCCAGGCTGGTGTCAACCACCAGGTCACTACCATCCTGCCTTGCCCGTACAATATGGCCCAGGACCACGCCGGTCCACCATTCACCACTGCGCTGCCACCTGAATACCTGTCCGCAGTCCAGTGTGCTGTCAAGGTCGAAGTCGTTGGTCGGGATACGCATGATCGGGGAATTGTTCCATTGCAGGATAATCATTTTCTCAATATCGGTGCACGAAATTATACAGTCTGTGTTGTTATAATAATTCCCTATTTTATCAGGTTAACCTGCCACTTAAACCAAATTTTACATATTATCAGGTCTAAGTTAGTAACAGATGGAACTCAATACCATACTGTTCATTAAACGTAAGTTCCAGGAACATTACAGGAAAGAGCCGCCTGAGCCGCCGCCGGATCTTGAGAAACGGGAATGGGGATTTTTAATGCTTGACCCGGATTCAGGTATGCGTCGGCATAAAGCATTTATAAGCGTTGGTGAGATGCAGGAATATATCCAGGCCATGGTCCCGGCCCATGTGTACCATTCGGCTGCTTACTACCAGCATCCTGGTGCCCCTACCATGAAGGAAAAGAACTGGGAGGGTGCAGACCTGATCTTCGATATCGATGCCGACCACCTGCCTGTGAAGACGGATTCCATCAAGGTCATGCTTGATGCGGCAAAGCAGGAGATCATCAAACTGACCGGGTTTTTGATGGATGATTTCGGGTTTGGTGAGGAGAGCCTCCACATTGCCTTTTCAGGAGGCAGGGGATATCATGTTCATGTAAGGGACCCGAGGGTACTGTCCCTTGACAGCGCCCAGCGCAGGGAGATCGTGGATTACCTGAGCGGTACCGGTCTTGACATGGACCACATTTTCAAGAAAAAATATGTGGAAGGTGATGATAAGAAATCAAAGATACTGGTATTTCCCTCCGAATCCCATGGCGGGTGGGGCAGGCTGGTGAACCGCAAATTGATCAGGTACCTGCAGGAACTGACTGGTGATGAGAATCCAGCAAAGAGACTCATGGAATTTGATAAGATCGGGAAAAAGACGGCACAAAAGATAATTGATACTGTTAATGATCCTGCTCACCTCAAACTTTTACGGATGGGGAATTTTGGTGCATTGAGCTCAATCCCTGCAGGGTTCTGGGAAACTGCCTTGCAGCAGGTCATACCACATATAGGTGTCCATATCGACGAACCTGTAACAGCCGACATAAAACGCCTGATAAGAGCGGCATCGTCCCTGCACGGAAAATCGGGCATGAAGGTAATATCGCTAAGTGTGGATGAACTGCACCGGTTCGAACCCCTGGTGGATGCTGTGGTGTTTGGGGATAATGAGATAAAGATAAATGTCACCAGGCCCACTACAGTTGAGATGATGGATGAGCAATTCGAAGTGGAGGAAGGAGCTAATGTACTGCCCGAATATGCGGCCATCTACCTGATGTGCAAGGGTGCTGCCGAATATATGGGGGGAGTGAGATGAAATTCGAAGACATTACCCACGTCCGGGATGAAGAGAAGAAACCTACACTGTCGAAAATAGCCCCAAATTTCTACTCAACCGTACAGGAATATATAAAGGAACTGGAAGAAGCTGACCGGAAAATATCCAGGAGACATTCTGGGGAGGGTATCATGATCCAGTATGAACTGAAGAATGCTTTGTCAACGGTTGATCAGATATTCAACATGCGTACACGCAAGATTATTAAAATGGCTTCTGGCAAGGCTTTTTCAAAAAATCCTACCAATGTCGCCCATGATATTGAGAATATGACCCCTGAGGAGAGGCATGTATATCAACAGGTACTGGACGCAATCCTTTCAGGTAAGAAAAATACCATAGAACCCATCCTTGGCATATTAACTGAAAATGAACCAGGCATTAAACCTGACAATAAGCCAGATATTAAACCTGACATAAAATCTGACATTAAACCAGGCATTAAATCCGATATTAAACCCGACATTAAACCCGACATAAAACCCGACATAAAACCCGACATAAAACCTGACATAAAATCTGACATTAAACCCGACATTAAACCCGACATAAAATCTGGCATTAAACCTGAGATTAAATCCGACATTAAACCCGACATAAAATCTGACATTAAATCTGACATTAAACCCGACATTAAATCCGACATTAAACCTGAAATCACAACACCAGTGCAGGATACTGATGAACACATGGTTCAGGCAGGCGGTGCCGGTGATAAAGCGTCCGGAGCGATACCGACTGATACAGGGACGACACCAGGAGTACCGGATCAAGAACCAATAGATAAGAAACAGGATGTATCGGAGGTA
>Ga0255447_1010_pt1 | contig 17746 bp, 18 predicted proteins | sample ANMaggSeSYBR02G7_FD_182668 | JGI IMG/M metagenome (GOLD analysis project Ga0255447, IMG submission 182668) | Sediment cell enrichment communities from methane seep in Santa Monica Basin, California, United Staets - ANME aggregate JGI... | ecosystem: Environmental > Aquatic > Marine > Cold seeps >... | reverse complement strand
AAGGTCAATTTCTACTGGGCATCCGACTACCCCGGCGTCATGGGCGAGACCAAGGGCACGTTCTTTGTCAAGATAAAAACTAATTCTGGACTAATAGGTGCAGATCAGCTCGCGAAAGCTGCCGAACTTGCTAATAAGTACGGCGATGGGACGTTTGAGATTACAACACGGCAGAGCGTCGAGATACAGGGTGTTCCCGGAACTAATGTGGACAAACTGATGAGCGAGATCTATGCGAGTGGGCTTGCAACGATTGGGATGGGTTATGTCTCATCATGCGTTGGGATGGACTACTGTACAGAAGGGCTTGTCGAGACAAAGAAACTCTCAGGAGAACTCACGATGGCGTTTGCGCAGAAATTGACGCCGCATAAGATGAAGATCGGTATTGCGGGCTGTGGTAATGACTGTGTGCGAGCCAAACGTCACGACATAGGTCTTATCGGGCAGGTACGTCCTGAGATCGATACTGAGAAATGTAATGGTTGCGGGCGTTGTGCCGAACTCTGCAGGGTCGATGCGATCTCGATCGTTCACGGAAATGCTGTGATCGACAAGGACAAGTGCATATCCTGTGGATGGTGCATCCGGGGTTGTCCAAAGGAGGCTGCTATCGAGAAGGAGCGCGGATACACGATGTGGATCGGCGCAAACGATGCACGAAGACCTTCAGATGGGATACTCTTAAAGTCGTTCTGCACAACAGAAGAGATTCCAGAACTGATCGATGCCGTTGCAGGCACGTTTGTAAAGTATAGGACAAAACCGGGGCGCGAGAGGCTCGGGAATGTGATTGCGAACGTCGGCGAGGGCAGGTTCCTAAAAGAGGTGCTTGATCAAATGTAAGGGACTCGGTTGTCAGAGGAGAATAACAATGAAGAGTCCGGCGCGAATTTGGCACCGTCTGCTTAATGAAAGCGATTCGATATTCCGGTTTCTGGTTGTGAAAACACCAAGACCAAAGGATAAGACGCGCTTGCTGTAAAATGAATGAAACGAACAGCAAAAAAATCAAAGCTAATAAACAAAAGGTGAAATAAATAAATGAAGATCAGGAAAAAAACCAATCCACACAAGATCCTGGGATCTGCGTGGGTCTTGGTTGGTCTATTATTCTGTCTGCTGATCGCATCAACAGTATCAACTGCTGCTGCTGCGGGGATGCATAACACTATTCAGGAATATGATGGTGCTGGAACATGTATAGTGTGTCATCAGCAAGCTGGTGAGGATTTTGTTACTTCGATCCATAACACATGGCTTGGTACAGCTGAATATATTGATGGAAAAAATGGCACCCAGACAGGTAAACTAGTAGGTGTGAACGATTTCTGTATAGGTGTGAAATCAAATGAAGCCTTATGTGGTAATTGCCATGCCGGGTATGGCTTACTTGAAAATGATTTTTCAATTGAGCAGATAGATTGTTTGATCTGCCATGCGCCGGATTACAAGAAGACAGCATCAGGTCCTGATCCGTCTATCAATGCAATTGATGCTGCAAGGAATGTAGGACTGCCAACCCGGGAGATGTGTCTGCGCTGTCATGCAACAGCAGGCGGTGGAGATAATAACAAACGAGGTGATCTTGAGCTTGCAATGGGTGCGCTTAATATCTCGAAAGACCTTGATGTCCATATGAGCGCTGGCATGACATGCCAGGACTGTCATACCTTTATTGACCATCATGTATCAGGAAGAGGCATGGACATGCGGGTCGATGATACTGATGTTTTGGTCTCGTGTGATAATGAGGAATGTCATGGTCCTATGCCGCATGCAAATGGCTCAACATATAACGAGCATACAGACAGGATCTACTGTACTACATGCCACATCACAGCATACGGCAAGGTGCACACCGTTGAGATGTCACGTGACTGGGAACACCGAACCCCAAATGAGGATAATGCATTGAACACAAAGATGTATACTCCTACCTACGTGCGTGAGAGCAATCCTGCACCGATCCAGGTCTGGTGGAACAGGAGGTCTGAGATAATGGATCTCGCTGATCCGGTTGTATTTAACTCTGATGGATTTTTGGTTATGGCAAAACCTGCTGGCGGAATCGATGATCCGGCATCAAAGATTTACGCAAGCCGGTTACATTTGGGCAGACAGCCGTGGGATGGCACGTACTTATTGCCATTTGTGACAATGACTGTACTTTTGTCTGATAATATGACCCAGGCACTCTTTGAGTCAACAGGGAAGATATACGACCCGATCCAGTACGTGGATACAATCCGGTATATGGGAATCTTCCATGGGGTTTCGCCCAAGGAAGAGGCGCTTATATGCGATGACTGCCACGAGGATCACAAGATCGACTTTGAGGCACTGGGATACGAGGTAGAGAAGGACGCATCCGGAAACCTGATAAAGGCAACAAAGCCGGGTGACAGTCTGAATCTTGCCGATCTATCGTCAGACGATACTCAAAAAGAGGACGGTACGACCGACACTACGACCCAAAGTACATCTACTCCCGGATTCGGGATTGTATATGCACTATGTGGGTTTTTGGCTATTGTAGGTCTGCAATTGAGGCGTAAATAAATAAGTAGATCGTAAAATGTGAATGGGTATTCCCATTCACATTTTCATAATAGCGTTCATGACATTTCAGGACACCCATGAACCTGAAAATTCTATTAGCAGATGCGATTCAAGCACTTGGCATGCAAGTTGTGATGAGGACACACTGATCATCCGTATCTGTACATTCGTGAATGCTGCAGTATCATCGCAATTAACTAGGTGACCTCCGCCTCCAGGTTCATGTCTGTTGCGGGATTGATATTGCTGATGCTGGCAGCCATCTACAGGGCGAGCCCTACTTCAACGGTTTAATATTTTTCAATCATGGTTGACGTCGCCGCCATCGATTTAACCTTTGCTTGATCCTCTTTTCTGAACACTGCCACCATGACCAGTCCTATGACGATTGAGATGCACACAGCCGCTAGAGCACAAGCAATACCGTACATAGGAATGTTCTGATTACCCTATCAGCAACGCTTCCGATCAGAGCACGTGGCAAACTTCCAATGCTATGGGTACTTATCGCAATCATTTTGACATGTGTTGATTTAGCGAGATTTTGAAATCATTGTCCGAAACTTTTTAACCAATCACCGTAATATTACTGTAAAATACTGGAATATTCAGGTAATACAATGTGCAATTGTCACCCATGCATGCAGGAACTTGGCAGGTATATCAGGGCGCTTCACTGCCCCACCAGGTGGACGATAATCGATTTTATCGGGGACGGTAGCAGGAGTACAAAGCAGATCTACGAATTTTTGACAGGGCGAGGCGAGAAAATGACGTTTTCCGGTCTGTATTACCATCTATCAGAGCTGAACCACGCAGACATCATCGAGGTTTCAGAGTATCGGGAAAGTGGAAGAGGTGCGCCTGAAAAAGTGTGGAAACTGAAGACTAAGAGAATCGTGATAGAGTTGTTGGATAAACAAGAAAATCCCTCCTCAGGTCGGATTTACATGGAATATTAAAATTATACTTTATTTGCAATAAGAAGGAGCGAATGGGATGTTAGAAAAGTACCGGAAATCATCGGAAAATGGTACGGAATTGGCAGAGGACGAACTAAAAGAACTTAAGAGCAAATCGCAGGATATGAAGGCAAGAATGGAACATATCGATTTGCAGGACATTGTTGAGTATAGCAGGACGGTGCGGGTCAAAAAAGATATTCTTGTGACCGATTGGTTCAATGTCTCCCTGATATGCCTTGAAGAGGGACAGGAAATTCCACCCCACCCTGAACCATACGCGGTACTGTTCCATATAATTGATGGGGAAGGAACTATAACCGTCGGCACAAAACGGCATGATGCCTTGCCAGGTCACATGATATTTGTTCCGGGCAACAGTATACGGGGAATAGCACCGCGCACGCGTATGAGCCTGCTCGGGATACAACAGCCACATTAAGTAGGTCAAGTATGTTACAATGATGGGATCTATGAATGCTATTGAAGTCGATAATCTGACTAAACTCTTCGATGATTTTACTGCGGTAGACCACCTGGATTTCGAAGTGAAGAATGGTGAGATTTTTGGCTTTTTAGGACCGAATGGCGCAGGCAAGACAACGACTGCCAGGATGCTCACAGGAATAATCAAGCCAAGTTCCGGTAAGGTCAGAATCATGGGTCTTGACATCCGGCAAGATCCGATCAGAGCCAAACAGATAATGGGAGTTGTTCCTGAACTTTCAAACGCATACACTGAACTTACTGCCTGGAATAACCTGCAGTTCATGGCAGAATTATATGGCGTACCAGGCAAAGATGCCAGACAAAGAGCAGAAGAACTCCTGGGAAAGTTCGATCTCTATGAACGAAAAGATCATAAGGTAAGGACATTTTCCAAAGGGATGAAACAGAAACTCATCCTCGCCATGTCTCTCATGAACGACCCGGAAATACTTTTTCTCGATGAGCCAACATCGGGTCTGGATGTTATAAGTGCACGGTTGATCAAGGATATGGTGTTGGAGTTGAATAAAGAAGGTAAAACCATCTTTCTCACTACTCACTACATGGAGGAGGCAAACCAGCTGTGCAGCAGAGTTGCAATCATCAATCATGGAAAGATAGCAGCCATAGACGCCCCAGAGAAGCTTAAAATGAGAATTGGTGGGTTAGAATGGGTGGAGGTCAGTTTTGACATGCCTGTAGATGCCTCTGATTTCTCCGACCTGTCTGGAGTCATCGATATCCGGATGAGTGGCGATAAACTACGGTTGTATACGAACGAACCCGGCAGGACGATATATCAACTGGTGGATTATTCCCGGTCAAATGATCTGGAGATCGTGATGCTGAACACGCTGACACCAACGCTTGAAGATGTCTTCATTAAACTCACAGAGGAGATGGAATGATCGATCAGCTAAAACGTGCCTGTGCAATTGCCAAAAAAGATATCAGGATCTATTATCTGAAGGGACCCGTGGTAATATTCGGTATTCTCTTCCCCGTATTCCTCTTTCTGGCATTCGTGATAGGAAGAGATCTCCCTGTTGATTTTCTCATCGCCGGACTGCTGAGCATGACGATCTTCTTCACATCAATGTCGATCACTCCTGTGATCGCACCCACCGAGACACAGACCAGAAACCTGGAGCGACTTGCAGCAGCCCCGGTCTCTATCACAACGGTCCTGATGGGAGATATGCTGGCATCCGTGCTCTTCGGGACCGGGATATCTCTCGTCCCTATAATAGTTGGAATGGCAATCGGTGTGACAGTCACACATCCGTTCATCCTTGCTGCGGGCATTGTACTGGCTGCATTCTGTTTCTCAGCTATGGGGCTGATATTCTCATCCGCACCGACCAGCATGACATCCACTGTGATGATGATATCCACAATGGTAAAATTTCCACTGGTCTTTATAAGCGGTGTATTCATCCCGATCAGGGAACTGCCGTCGTGGGGACAGGTGCTGGCATCGGTATCCCCCCTGACCTACATAACTGACCTGTGCAGATATTCTTTTCAGGGGACCAATTACTATCCGATCTGGATGGATATCGCAGCCCTTGTAATATTCCTGGTGATCTTCATGACGGCTGCGGTGAAGCTTCATGAGAAGAGTCTGCCAGAACGGTTGTGAATATGGTGACTTTTCATGTGTCATCGGTTAAGAGTAATATTGTGATAGAACACGGATTGCATGGATAACACGGATGCGTGCGGATACGAAAATAAATCCGTCTAATCCGTGTCATCTGTGTTCTATTCAAACTAAATTGGTTAATCATAAAAAATCATTGGTTATTTGGTATCCACTTCAAAAAGCATGGTATTTTGACCGGATTTACAGGATTTTGACGTTGCGGTATATCCTGTCGATCCTGTTAATCCTGTCTAATTATTTTTAAATTACCCTTAGATTTGAAGTGGATACGTTATTTGGAAAACAATACATATCGAGCCAGTCAAACTCCTTAACCGATGACTAATTGGTGACTTTTTAATTTATTCTGGATAAATGGATCGTGGCAAAAAAGATTCACCGCAGAGAGGCGCAGGGATGTGTTGTTTTACTCTGCGTCCCTCTGCGATCTCTGCGGTTTTTCGAATCGTCCCAGAAAATTATAAAAAGTCTCTGAATATGATGGAGCATGCTTAAATCAACTGGCTTTTTACTGCAATGTATAGTAGGCAAGTGCGAGTGATTGCCATGTACGCTTCTGTGAAGGTGGGTTTGCCCCCATATTTTTTTAGGCAGTTAGAAGAGATTGTGATATAAAGCATGCATGTCAATTACCTGCTATGAAACGCTTACTCTGGTGGCTGATTGCAGGCACAAAAGGTGGAGTGAACCGTGCTCGCATAATCAAGGCGCTGCATGACCGCCCATACAATGCCAATCAGTTATCAGAAGTGCTGGGATTGGACTATAAGACGATAAAACACCATCTTAAGGTTCTTTCCGACAATGGCGTGATCACATCTGCGGGGGGTGGCTATGGCACAATGTATTTCTTATCACCAGTTATGGAGGGAAATTATGCGCTATTTGAAGAGATTTGGGAGAAAATTGGGAATAAATTCAAGTGAATAGGTGATAATATGCAACCATCCATGTACGATCCAGTACTTATAATGAACATCAAGACGATCATAACCACGGCAAATGTGGTGCTGCTGGTTTTATTGCTTGCTATTTATGTCCGAAGTTACGCACAGGTCAAATCGAAGTTCACACTGGGTTTGATGATATTTGCGTTTCTCATGCTCTTACAGGTAGTCACATCGACACCACACATGCATGTTGCTACACGTGGGTACCGGATGTGCATCATCGGACCGCTTGACGTGATACCGGACATACTTGAATTTATAGCGCTCATGGTGCTCATATACCTCAGTTCGGAGTGAATTTGGGTATGATTCTGGTGACATTTGGATATAATTCTGGAATAATGATATTTGTTGAACCTACTAATTGAGTATTGCCCAAACGGGCTAAACTTAAAACTAGGTGAGAACAAAATGAAAACAAGAATAATAACTGGAATAATGATAGTTTCACTGGTCGCGCTCTCTGCAGGAGTTGCTGCTGCCCAGTACGGTCATGGTGGCGGTGACCGCAATGGTATATGTGACAACATTGGCACATGCCCGGGATTCGTAGACGAAGACGGCGATGGTATATGTGATAACGGCGGCAGTGGCATGAACTTTGTCGATGAGGATGGCGATGGTGTCTGTGACAACATCGGCACCAACGGCAGGGACTCTGACGGCGACGGTACTCCGAACGGACAGGACGAAGATTATGAGCCTAAGCGAGATGGAAGCGGTCGCGGTAATGGCGGACATGGTAAAGGGCATAATCAATAAGTCTGTGCTGTGTGCGTGGAATGGCCGCGTTCTCTTTTTTTTAAAAGGATAGAAAATCTTTTAGATACTGAATCGCTATGTAATAATGGGAGCGGAATTTGAAACGAAATACGATCTATTTACCAGTCTTTTGCATCGCTTTATCGATGATACTAATCTGCGTACCAGTTATGGCAGAAGGTGGAGGAGGGGGAGGGGGTGACGGCAGTGGTATAGGTAGTGGTATAGGTAGTGGTATAGGTAGTGGCAGAACTACAGACCTATCATCCATCTCGTCAGGGCTATTATCGCCACAATTCATTCTCGGAGGACTTGTTGCATTAGCAGGACTCATCCTCCTGAGAACAACTAAGATCAATTGGAACATCCGGACACTCCTGATGTGCGCCGTCTTTGTGCTCTTCGGGGTGCTGGTGATCATGCACCAGCCAAGCCCGCTGCGGGCAGTGGTGGACCCGATAACAACTCTCATGACTGGCAGTGCAATTACTCTTAAGAAAACAACGGCGCTAATCTTCATCGGCGGCTTGTCAGTCATCGGAGCGAAACTGTTCTGCGGGTGGGTCTGCCCATTCGGGGCATTGCAAGAGATTGTAAACAGGATTCCAGCACCATCCGGGAAGAAGATCAAGCTGCCGTTCAATATCTCAAATGGCATCCGGATTTCGATATTTGTTATTAGTTTCATCATGATTCTCGCCATAGGAACCGATCTTTACACATACCATAACATCCTGAACCCTTTCGAGCTATTTGACTGGCATTTTGAGCTGGTGCTGGCAGTTCTGGTCGGGGCGGTGCTGGTCGTATCAGTATTTGTGTATCGCCCTTTCTGCTATCTCGTGTGCCCGGTTGGGCTCCTGACGTGGCTGCTTGAGCATATGAGCATATTTCGTGTGCGCCTTGACCGGGGCAAATGCAATGACTGCAATAAATGTATCCAGATGTCGCCATGTCCATCTGTCAAAGCGATCGTGGACGGTGATAAGGTGAGACCCGATTGCTTTGCATGTGGTGTGTGCATCGACGCGTGCCCGACCGATGCGCTGGCGTTTGGAATTGGTAAGACGAGGGCTAACAGGAGCAGAGACCGGGAAAGTGGTGATTGAGGAGCGATGAGAAAATTCAGATCATGCTGGCAGATATGAGCACACACAGTATCACCAGAATTTGTCCTGTTATCAACCTTATTACCGTATCCATTTCAAATTTAAGGGCAATTAGCACTTCTTTAAAGTTGAATCTGTGTCCAAAATATTAGACTGGATTTACAGGATCGACAGGATACACTGCAACATCAATATCCTGTGGATCCTGTAGATCATGTCAAAATATCATGCTTTATGAAGTGGATACGTGAAATGATATTTTGCCTATTTGATTAAATATAAACGGATGCGAATTTATTACACTTAGACAACTATATTAAAGAGTAATTCATCATAAGATTAACAAGAATAGAGGCGATATAATGGGTACGCTTATATTGGAAATACCAGATGACATTGCAGATGCAATTCGCTTACCTCCCAAGGAAGTGGATCGGGAACTGCACAAAGAACTGGCTTTAGCGTTGTATCAGCGTGGCGTGCTTTCATCTGGTAAAGCATGTTCACTTGCCGGTATGACTCGCTGGGAATTCGAGGATCTTCTGGGACTGCACAGGGTCCAGCGGCACTACACAGATGAAAATTTGGAAGAAGATATAAATTATGCCCGAAACCATGTATGAAGGTAAGATAGTATCACTTCGAGAGGAGTTGGATAAACTTCGCAACGAAGCAGGATTCTGGATAGGTGATGAATTATACCGCCGGGCTTTAACAGTGGCAAAGGAATAATTCTATGTGAAGACTTTTTAATTAATGGACTGCCTCCAAAGGATGCACAAAATACCACCTCGGTAGAGTAAAGAAGAGGCCTTACGGCCCCCCCCCTTCATCAAACCGTACGTACCGGTCACGGACCCCAGACTGCTTCGCAAAGCCCAGGGCATCTTGAGGGGCGCATAAGTTATTTCTTTTTAGATTCTGGATATGTTTCTTCATAAAAATTAGGATTTTTCGCTTGATGAGCAATCGCTGGAAATTCTCTTAATTTCACTTCTTTTAAATCTTTTATGAATTGTGTTGTACTATTATCTTTTTTTAATAACATCACTTTTTCATTATATTCAAGCTCTTTAATTTTTAAATTTATAAATTTTAAATCTTGGTCAAGGATTTGGTTTACCATGAATTCAAATTTCATTTTTTTTTCTTGACCTTCTGACTTTTTCAATTCACTATATCCTTTGTTAATAAGAAGTAGCCCTATTATTAATATTAAAACAAAGGTTAAAAAACTAGTTAATGAGATTGTTGTATTCTCTGAATTATAACCATAGAGTAGCATATAGGCTGGTACTATCGATATTGTGCAAAAAGCAAATCCTAATGACATAAGGAAACGGTTTGTGCTTTAGAAATCTATTTCCATTTTCATAATTAAATAAATTCAATAAATCGATTTAAACTTATCGATTTAGTAAATATATTCCTTAAGAATTGTATATGCGCAGGAAAGCCATCCCACAGTCATGGACCTCGTTTTGGAAATACGGGGCATCAAAAACGATGGTCATGAGTTTTAATTTATTCGGATTTACTTGACTTCTATGTTTTTATTCAAGCACAGATTATAACAAAAAAAATAACGATTCTAACTATCATGAAACTATGATATGGAAACTCCATCATTAATAATTTCTGGAATTAAATAAAAATACCACACAAAACCGACATTAAAGGATTTTTTTGTAGTAATAATTATCTCATCCATTTCTATTGGATCACTAATTTGAAGAGGCTCCCCCGAAAAAATCCCTAAAAAACTAAATTGTTTATTTTCACTGACAAATATGGAACCATTATCTATAACACTATTTGTTGGTTTTGACATAACAATACTCCCAGAAGAACCTGGGAATAACTTTGCATCTATAAGAAATTTATGTTCTCCTTGAAATGGAGAAAGCCATCTTGAAGATATAATTCCAGTTTTAACTATCGGAAACTTATTAAATTTATCGTGGAAACCTTTTGGGTAACCAGCAATAATTATATCATCAGTAACTTCGACATTTATTTTATTCATTCCTGGAAAGTCATCCTCTCCAACACAAGAAAATGCAATTGGGATTTCATCTTTTGCCAATTCTTTAATTAAATCCCCCTACCTCAACAACTGCAATATCAATATTTGATTTTTGATGTACTTTTGCTCTTTTCATCAATTCATTTTGATCAAGTGAAATAGGCAACCAGTTAATACCTTCAGACTCTTTTATAGTTCTAATGTGGAATGTAAATTGATTCGGTATGTTTTCTTTTCCATCCATTATTGGAAGAAGAACATGCCTATTTGTTATTAAGAAAGTCTGTTTGATTTCTCTCCATTGAGCATCTTTAGTAGGGTCTTTTTCTTCGAGAACATGATAAAAAAATCCTGTCCCTTGCGAAGTATAAGGCGGAACATTCGTAATTATAATCGTTGTTAAAGAATGTAGCTTATCATCAATTTTCATTTATTCCCCTGAACCTAATAATAGTTATTATTTTTTACCAATCTTTTATTTTACATTTGTTGACTCTTATAAAGTGTTAATCAAGCATATTTTTAACTATTCGCGCCTATTTTTCATCTTTTAAAAAGTTTTTCTGGACTTTAATCCACTTATCGAGCATAAATCCCCCATCCAACAGTCACGGTATGCCCTCGACAAATTGTAACGAGGCCTGTGTAGCGCGTATTTAGAATCATTTTCTATCTTGTCCGTCAATGCATATCCCAACATTTTAACAGCCACATCTCACACCTAATAAATATTAGACGTTGTAATATATATAATTTAGTAAAGTGAACTGCCAATGACTGTGCCCTTACAACCTTCCTGCTTCGAATCATGCCAACCAGAAGCCCTGCGTTTTTTTTACCAGATGGAGCGAGAGAGGTCGCACCCAATACAATATCGTGGAGATTCCTTATTAAACTTCAATACCCTTTGACGCATCGATCAAAAGTTTCGTGTAGAAATGCTGCGGGTTCGAAATAACCCTGTGTGACGGACCGTTCTCTACGATCATGCCATTATGTAAAACTGCGATCCGGTCACTAACCTTGCGTGCAACCCCGATGTCATGCATAACAAATAACATGGAAATACCACGCTCATTCTGAAGGTCAAGCAAAAGTTTCAATATCTTTGCCTGGACACTCGGATCAAGGAAAGACGTGGACTCATCTGCAATAAGCAGGTCAGGCTCAAGTATAAGTGCCCGTGCAATAGCCACACGCTGCAATTCACCGCCGCTTAGTTCATGCGGATATTTTTGCATAAAATAATCTTCATCAGGCAACTGCACTTCATTCAAAGCATCCTTGATCCGCTTTACCGAACTATTATCAAATAAAGCGTGTATCCGCAGAGGTTCAGCGATCGCTTCAAAAACAGTAAACCTGTGGCTGATCGAGTCTTTCGGGGACTGGTAAATAATACCAACAATCCTGAAAAACTCTTTTTTTTCAATCGTTCCCACTTCCTGTCCCCGAAAGACCATCTTTCCACCATCCGGCTTGATCGTACCTGCAGTAAGATATGCAAGTGTGGTCTTTCCTGAACCCGTCTCTCCCACAAGTGCCAGAATCTCGCCTTCATCAAGTGTGATGGAAATATCCTTGAGAACCTCTATATCTTTATAAGATTTTGAAATATTTTTCATACATACCATCGTCGCTATGCCGCCACGATGGCAGACAACGTAACTTCCATCCCCATCCCCATTACTTCCATCTATTGACATTGCATGCGGCTGCTTTTGAGAACATACATCAATGGACTGTGTACACCTTTGCTGGAAAATACATCCACATGTTGCACCAGATATCTTTGATGGCGGAGCCCCCCTCACACCTGCAAGGTCTTTAGCACGCTCCATCATCGGAAATGAGCGGACAAGCGCACGGGTGTACGGGTGGCACGGTGCATCCAGCAGTTTTTGGGATGGCAGTAATTCAAGGATCATACCTGAATAGAGTACAGCGATGCGATCAGAGCAAAGGTGTGCAAAAGATAGGTCATGGGTGATCAGGAGCACCGCTTTACCTGCATTCACCTGTTGTTTTATCACCTTTGCAAGATAGGATTTTGTAATCGCATCCACAGATGCAACCGGTTCATCCAGCACAAGAATATCAGGATCAGTGATCAATGCCATAGCCATCAGAACCCGCTGCCTCTCTCCTGCACTTATCTGATGGGGGAACAGTACATCCCGGCCCGGTTTGATCTTCAGGTGGTCAAGCATTTTTCCAGACATTTCCAGCGCAGCACTACGGGATTCCCCGTTCTTGATAAGTGGTTCGGCAATCTGGTCAATGATCCTGTGAACCGGATTCAATACATCCCCATAATTCTGGAACACAATCGAGATCTTGTTCCACCTTAACTGTTCCATCTCTTTATCGGTCATATCTGAAATATCGACATCATCAAGCAATATCTGTCCTGACATAAAAGCGTTGGAAGCCAGCAGTTTCATGGATGCAAGCGCAAGCGTGGATTTGCCGGAACCCGACTCACCTATTACAGCAACACATTCTCCTTTATTGATTTCGAAGGATATGTTATCAAGCGCAGTAATGGTGTTAGCGTTGGTGTTAGCGTTGGTGTTGGTGTTGGTGTCGGTGTTAGCGTTAGTATTGGTGTTGGTGTTGGTGTCGGTGTTGGTGTTGGTGTTGGTGTCGGAGTTGATGTTGATATCACCACCACCATCTCTCAATGTGTCGGACATTGTGTATTTTACAGTTAAGTCCTTAAATTTGAGTGTCATGATTACTCCTGAGTCTTGGGTCAAAGATTTCCTCTATTGCATATGATATAAAAGCAAGTGATATGATGATCAGTGAGAGTGAAAGAACAGGTGGCATCAGCCAGTTGAACCAGACATCCAGATACAGGAAATGAGTTGCATAACTTATCATGATCCCAAGACTTTTTACGGTCGGGTCGAATATTCCAAGAAATGAAAGTCCGGCTTCCATGAATACTGCAATCTTTGCCTTTGTAACAAACCCCATCGCATAAAGCGGAAAAAGTTCTGGTATGATGTGTTTGCGCATAATATAGAATGTCGATGCACCCATATTCTTTGCTGCTTTTATGTGGAGTTTTGTCTTAAGTGAGAATGTTTGGGCACGCATCCCTCTTGCAATGGTGGGCCATATGATAAGTGATAATGTGATGATCAAAATAAAAATAGAGGGCTTGAAGTATGCTGCGATAAGGATCAAAACCAGGATCGAAGGAATTGCAAGCAGTGCATCTGCGATCCTCATGACAATAACATCGTATGTCCCGCCGACCAGTGCAGCAGAAACCCCAACCAAAGTACCGATCGTGCACGCTATGGCTGCAACAGAGACTCCAAAAAGTATCGATGTCCTGAGTGACCAGAGTAATTCGCTTAATATGTCATAGCCTATGTCGTTGGTTCCCAGTAGATGGTCCATTGATGGCTGCTGTAAATACATAAAAGAATAATCCCATGGATCATGGGGGGCAAGGATCGGGGCAAAGACTGCTGCTGCGCATAGGAACAACAGTATTGCAAGCCCTATGATCCCTATCTTGTTTCTTTTGAATTCCTTGAAAAACCTAAAATGCATATTCAATCCTCGGATCGATCTTTTTGTAAAATATGTCAACAAGAATATTTGTCAGAAGTACAATAAGTACCGAGACAGTAAGGATCCCCTGGATAAGTGGCAGGTCCTGATTCGATATTGCTTTGTATGTCAAAAGCCCGAGTCCGGGATATGCAAAGATCGTTTCGATAAAAAGCACCCCTGTTATCACAAATGCAATTCTGACACCAATGCGTGTGAAAAACGGAAGGATCGCATTCCTTGCTGCATGACAATACCTTATTTTGCGCTCTTTGAGACCTTTTGCACGAGCCGTGAGAATAAATGGCTCACGTATCGTGAGTACCATGCTGTTCCTGATCAAGAGATAATCACCAGGGATTTGTGACAGTGTAAGTGTTGCAAGCGGCAGTACCAGATGCATCAGGACATCACTGATGTGTGTAATACCCTGAGCATTCGAGTAGGGTGTTATTGCACCTGCGCTCGGGAACCATTCAAAATACAAACCAAATACCGTAAGAAATATAATACCAATTACAAGGGACGGGACCCCATCGATCAATAGCATTGAAGTAAGTAGCCACCTATCGATTTTTCTGCCTCGCCTCCATGCACTCTCCACACCCAGTATGATCCCGACAACGGCTGACAGGATAAATGACGTGAATATAAGCAGCATTGTCCAGGGCAGTGCACCCATTATAAGATCGGTCGTGGATGCATGATACATATAGGAATATCCAAGATCTCCGTGTGCGAGCTGTATGAGATAGGTAATAAATTGTTCATGGAGTGGTCTGTCAAGCCCATGGAGTTTGACAAGTTCGTTGTACAGTTCCTCAGTGACCAGTATCTCCGAACCACTATACATCGCAAGTATCGCATCACCAGGGAGGAGGCGCGGAAGTAAAAAATTGAGAAAAACAAGGAAAATGATGGTAAACAGGTAGACTGTTACCATCTTCACTTTCCTGTTCCACTTCATATGTTACAGCTTCCTTTTAGACCTTTTTATGCAGAATGCGGCAAGGATCGCAAACACCCCTAAAAATGGCATCATAGGTGTATCCTGTGCACTATCTGTGGTCTGCATAGCTGTTTGTTCGATTCCTCCCTCCTCTTGCATATGTGACCCTATCATGGCGATCTTGTTCTGCGGGATAGGGATACCTTTGGCAATTCCACCTGTCGTATAGAACCAATCGATTCCCGCATCAGGATTATAGGCATAATACCATGTCGGATAATACAGTGATATTGCCGGAAGTTCCCTGGCATAGACATTCTGGGCTTCAAAAACCACTTCCTGCCTTTTTATAGGATCCATCTCATGCATCAGGTCATCAAGCAGGCTGTTCAGTTCCTCGCATTTATCATATCTTGCAGTAAAAGGACTGGGTTTGGAATTTGGAGCCTGAATAACTCCATCATAAAGTGATTTTGGATCGCCGCCAATAAGACCGTGTCCTGAGATCGCAAGGTCGAAATCCCAGTTTATAACTTTTTGATCGACGATCTTTGTTTCAAGTGATATCAGGTCTACCTCTATTCCTGCCTTTTCAAGCTGGTTCTTCAATATTTCGCCATCCCGATCCTGTATGGATTGCCCACCGGTACTGATCATAGAAACCAGTACCACAAATTTCAGAGGCTCACCGTCTTTGGTGAATACACCATCATTCAATTCATAACCAAGTGACTCGATCATTTCCTTTGCTTTATCCGGGTCATATGGATACTCAGGGACATTGGGGCTTGCCCACTTGCTTTCTGATGAGATCAAACCGTAACTTGCAGGTTTCCCATATCCTCTAAGTGATTTATCCACGAATTCGTCCTGGTTGATAGCATAAGCCAGTGCCTGCCTGAACACAACACTGTCAAGAGGCTCCTTGTTGTGGTTGATCATCAGCTTCTTGTTCCAGTAATGCGGACCTGCTATAACGACAAAACCTTCTTCTGTAAGAGTTTCAGCCATCTCTGGTTTTATTGAAGCTAAATCTACTTCACCAAGCTGCAGTGCCATCTGGGTATCGCCTGTTTTTGCATAGATCAACTGATCAACATTCGGTTTACCAAGATAATATTCATCAAATGCTTCATACTGGTAGGTCCCATGTTCCTTGCTAAAATCAACATATTTGAAAGGACCTGACCCTATGAATGCACCCGTTTCTACAAAATCCATCGGATTCTCGACATCCTTCCATATATGTTCCGGCAATATCGGCATCGTGCCACCAATATCTTCAATGAAGGGAGCGTATGGACTACTCATATATATCTTTACAGTATGCTCATCAACTGCCTCAGCCCGGTCAACGCTGTCAAGCACGACCCAGCCATAAGGATGTTCTTTCATGTAATCAATGGTAAAGGCGACATCATTTGCTGTTACAGATTCCCCATCATGCCATTTGGCATTTTTAACAAGATTGAATATGTACGCTTCCTCTTTTGGAATATATTCCCAATCTTCTGCCAGCAAAGGAATAAAGTCAGAGGTTTCATCTTTCCACACAAGAGTATCAAAAATGAAATGCATTCTCAAATACCCGGGTCCTCTCCCATAAGCCAGATATGGAGATGGATGTCCCCAATCACCGGCATTATCTGCTATCCGGATCTCATTTTCTGCAGCAGCACCCATTACAGGTGTCAACATACATGAGAATATGATAAAGGATAGCAACATACATGAAAATATGATAAAGGATATTATCAGTGTATTTTCAATCTTGGTCATTTTATATCCATCCGGTTCAAATCTATTCAGGAATTGTTTCCTGTCAACCCCTCAAAACATGGAATGCAATGAGCTTCACCGTTTAGCAGTTTGACTCTTGTTTCCATCACAGGTTCATTGCACACAATGCAATCCAGTGATTCATGGATACGCGCTTTTTGGACTGGTTCCGGTTCCACTTGTTCGATGGTTATGAGCTTGTCTTCAGGTAGATCAAGTATCTCATTACTTTTTTTGATGTGTTTTTGTGTAAACAACTCTCTTTCGGATTCACTTGCCGTTTTGTTCCTTACTTTGGCAAAGAGATTGCGATGTTCTTCGTCTGTATCATAAGCATCTTTGTTGATGGATATTCTTAGTGCTTTGTTGGTTTCACGATTTATGAACGTATAAACCGATTTTCCAAAATCATTGAATACTAGGTTTCCTTTTCCAAACGTACATCCTGTGAGTAACTGGATAGCATCCACTCCGCAAGAGTTGTTTTCGATAATTGCGACCATCTCTTCATCCCTGGCAGGTTTTCCAAGTTCCCGCAACACCACTTCAGATACCCGTATTCCAACTGCAAGCCCGGGGCACTGGTGCCCGTGGAACCGAACAGCATTTTCAATCACAGATTCCTCTATATTATTAGAGTTCATGATTTGCGATTCTTGTTAATATTATATAACCATTGTGTTACGTATCGCATGATTAATATTAATATATGCAACAATTATATTTATAGGTGCCACTGATAGCAATAATTGTGAAATATCTATTCTACCCATGTCTGTACAGTGGTCCGCTATAGAGTTGAGAAGATCAGGTTGTAATTTCTAATGGTATTTGGATTATGTGCCTAACCGGGATGTTCCAAATCTTTATGGATTGCCCCATTAAGTGGGTAAATATTAGACGGGATTTACAGGATTTACAG
>Ga0255447_1008_pt1 | contig 20000 bp, 29 predicted proteins | sample ANMaggSeSYBR02G7_FD_182668 | JGI IMG/M metagenome (GOLD analysis project Ga0255447, IMG submission 182668) | Sediment cell enrichment communities from methane seep in Santa Monica Basin, California, United Staets - ANME aggregate JGI... | ecosystem: Environmental > Aquatic > Marine > Cold seeps >... | reverse complement strand
TTTGTCACTTTAATTTTGTTGCTTTTGGCTTTTGCGTTGCATAATTGCTCGCGCTCAATTAAAATGCGCGCGCGCATTTACCGCACATTTAACATATTCCATAATATGCACCACGTCTGTGAGATCCTGTCTTACAGCAATACCCCGTAGGCGCTTATCGATCCATGATTTTGAGTAGCCTTTTTGTTCATAGATCTCTTTCATGCGTTCCTGTGCAAGTTCAGGGTTTTCTATTTCCTTAATTCTTTCAGTGCCGACATGAGCAAGCCATCGTTTAAATGGTTCAGCCTTCCTGGAAGGAATTGATTGAATTAACCTGAATGCAGATTCAGTATTTACACAATCTGTGAACCGCATTTTCGAGTCTTATGCGGGCAGTTTCAACCGTACCCAAATTGGGGACAGTTCAAGAGCTTTAAATGCACGATCCTTAACTTTCCCCCAGTACTGTCTTGGGTTGGGGCTATCAGTTAAAGCCTTGACAATATCTACAACACTAAAATACCATTCATCATTATGCCAGATTTTTCTTATTTGAGTATCCTGAAAAACGACGATTTTGTTATCCATTATTACCTCTCTCACCTACTCTGGCGACAGCTACTTTCGACAGAATACCATTCATCTTATTTCTTCCTCTCATTCAAAGAGAACACATAATTATTAAAATATTACCTAGAGCATTGTGAAAGTAATATAATGTAAATTTTCTGCCCCCCACTGCATTGATCCATTCCTCGAATACGGCATTTCCCAGTCCTTCACTACACCGGGCGACCAGGATGATGGCACCGCCGGGCTTCACTGCGGCTTTAACATGCTCCAGGGATTTATGTGACTGGAACAGGTCTATATCCTTGGGCCAGCCCCCCTGTGATACAACTACAATATCTGCAGGTTCCACTGTATGCTTGTACATTGCATCAACCATAGCAGTCCCTGCCCTGTGGGCCTTGACAGGATGGCCTGCCATTGCCCCTACTATTTTCTTATTGCTAATGATAGTGAGGGATGAATTGCGTAAAGAAGTATTGAGAAAATAGAAATTTCTGACAGGATTTACAGGATTGACAGGATACGATCCAATCCTGTAAATCCAGTAAATCCTGTCAAAAGATTTGATTGAAACTAAGAAAATTACCTATATCGATATCGAAATGCGTTTATAATTTACTAAAGAGGCTGTCCAGTAATTCAAAATCCTAAGAAAAGGAATAAGGATTAAGGCTTTAAATCGAAAAGTAAGCAATAGAAATCTTACTAAAAGTGATTGTTGGACAGCCTCTATACGCCGAGAAAAAATTTAAAATGAAGGTGATACTCGTAAAAAAGAGTACTATGGGAAGTTCAATAAGGTACCAAACGCTATGTTTATACACATAGACAAAACAATTTTTAAGTTAAAACCCCTGAAATAGTGGCTCAGGGATTTTCACTCTACAAATGGTGCGCCTATCTCGATCAACAATTCTCCAAAGATCATTTTTTCAATATCCTGTGCAACATTACGCCGCCGCTGATGTATCTGTATATCCTCATCCATCCTCAGTTCAGAGTCTATCTGGACATTCAGCAATGCAAGCCTGAACATCTTCTCATTCTCTATCTCCAGTCCATCCAGCTCCTCAATAATAAAAGGCAAACAGTCAGGATCGTCTATGGCTTTTGGAAGCAGTAGTATTTCATCCGGAACATTCCCTTGCTCAACAGATTCCTGTCCCAGTAGTAATTGAAGCGTATCAACCGAAATTTCATTTTCAACATTAGTATCCATCATCTTTCATCAACCTGGAACAAATCTCCAGGTCCTCCATCGTATTTACATTCACAGCCAGCCTGTGGTTATCAAGTATATAATTAAAATCTTCCTGCTCCTTGCGTATATTGTCGGCATCAAGGATATTTATTCCCGAAGGTACGATCAATTGTCCGTCCTTGTTAAAAACTGTATCGGGACGCAGCCCCTTTTTCCTGCAAATAGACAGCAGACTATAGACAGAAAGTGCAGGTTGGGGCACCTCATTGTATCTTTGTATTATTTCATCGATCATACCGGAAGTGATCAGGGGCAGGTCGGCCATGACCATAATCACCGGTCCTTTGATGCCTGCCCCCTCAACGGCAGTTACCATATCAGAAACATAACCACTTCCAGGCGTATTGATCACATGTATGTCAAGGCTGCAATCTTCAAGCCATTTCAGGGTATCAGGCCCGTTGGAAGAAGCTGCTATATATATCCGGTCGACATGCCTGGCCCCAGCCAAAACATCCAGTACGTATTCTATGAGTCTCTTGCCATTGATCTCAAGCATGGGCTTCTCAATTGGCAGCTTCATCCGGCTGCCCCGCCCGCCTGCCATCACCAGGGCATCCAGGCTACCAGTCCTCCTGCATAGATAGTAAATATAGTTCCAAGGGCCACCAGGCGCGCCAGTTCATTAGAAGTACCGATACAATCCCCGTTTATCCCTCCGAAATGCCGGTTCGATATCACTAATACAACAACAGATGCCAGCATTGCCATCACCAGTACAACAAGTCCTGCCATCCCCATCGCCACCGTACAGACAAGCGCCGAAATAAGAAGACTTACTAACAACTGCCCAGGGCCGGTATTATCTGCTATCACAGATCCCATCCCCTGGTGAATGGGCTGGCCAAGCCAGGCTGTTGTGATCATGGAGTGTTTGGATGCCACTTCAGCTACAAGCAGGGATATGCCAATTCCAAATCCCCAACGAGTGCCGATCCCGACGGCTGCAAGCGACTGGATGAGCACAAATAAAAGCAACAGATAGAATACAATAAAGGCCACACCACCCGTACCCAGGGCCATGTCCTTTAATGCCCTGACCTTTTTCTCCCTGCTCCCGTGGGCAGTGATACCATCCCCAAAATCAGACAGGGCGTCCAGGTGGTTGAAACCTGTAAAACAGTAGATTGATATGATCATCAGTACTGAAAAAATATCTGGCTGGTCTGGAAGCAGGACCATTAATATAGTAGCTATTACTCCCAGTATTATGCCGATAAGTACCCCTGCCACAGGGAAAAGGTATGTCCGTTTTTGAAGTTGCACAAACCTGTCAGTTTTCCCTGCCGGTAATGTAGTTAAAAACCCAATTGCACCCAGTAGTCCGTCAAACAGGTTCATACCACCGCCCTGGTATACATGCTTGAAGATACTCCGCCTATAAGGCCTGCTATCACATCATCCATAAAGGGTCCAAGCTCCTTGATAATGCCTGGTTTAAGTTTGTCGAACCTCACATACTCGAACATACCCTTATGTCCGGCTATATATGTGGCTATGCTCATTCCCAGCACCTCATCACATACTAAAAATGTCAGGTCCCTTTCATACGAGTCCCTGCTGAGGTTGGGCAGCTTGCCCGACTTGCCTGCCTGTTCAAGCAGTGTACCCGCATAGACCAGGATACACAGGTTGGGGTCGCTTAAGGCCACGTCCAGTTCTTGCCTGAACACTGCCTCAGCCTTTTCTTTTGTTTCTATCCCTGGATGGGGTACATAGAGTTCCATGGCAGCTGAGAGGAGCACTTCTTCAGTTAGCCCCATTCCTGAGAGGATATCCCTGATATCACGGTCGAATGTGGTATCGATCACTTCAGGATCATCGCTTTTTGCTGCCACCGGGCTGTCTGAGAGTTTCATGTTTATTCACTTTGTATCCTGTTCATCTTATAAGGGTTCCCATCTGAATTATAGTCTGCTGCATGACAATCAATAAAATATTAACCGCAGATGGATGACGGAGCAAGAGATGCCTTTATTCTCGTTTGCCTGGGTTGACCAGTCACAAGGCTGTGAAACAGCTGGTGAGAAATGCCAGAGGAGAAACGAGCAGGAGAAGCGCCGGGGTTGGGATTCGAACCCAAGTGTACCTTACGATACAACAGGTCTCGAGCCTGCCGCATATAGACTCCAGGGAGTCTAACGGCTCCGTTGGATTAGTCCGCTCTGCCACCCCGGCATTAAAGGGGCAGGATTGTGTATACTGTCTGGTAAAGGCTTTAATCTTATCATAAAAGGGGGCTGCTTTAAAAGCTGGAATAAGGTGCTGGCAGGATGAACGAGGGCGCACTGCATAACTCCCAGTAAGGTAAATACGGTCAGGTTGGGAATAGAAAGCTTATAAATAACAGAATCATATTATAAAATAGGTGACAGAATGAGTACCAATGTAAAGGAAATATTAAATGAAATCTTTCCGTTATCTTTAAAAGAAAAAACAGAACTCATTGGCTGGATAGCAAAGTCCATAGAAGAAGATAGTCTGAAATTCCATGAAAAAGATATTCGTAGATACAGCGGTGTTTTAAAAAGTAAGAGGGATGCTCTGAAATTTGAAAGGGATATTAGAAATGAATGGGACAGACAGATATCTAATTGATACGAATATTTTGATATATTTCTTGCAGGGTGAGGAAGTAGCTGCATCTTTTTTTAAGAATATTATGGATAAAGAGCTTTGCATTTCTTTGATCAATAAAATCGAAGTATTAGCCTTTCCAGACCTTTCTGAGAATGAAGAAATAGAGATCAAACAGTTTTTATTGAATTTTGTCACTCTTAATGTTGATGATCCGGTAGCAGAAGAAACTATACGGATAAGAAAGATGTATAAATTGAAATTGGGGGATGCCCTCATATCTGCAACATCCATAATGCATGATGCTGTACTTGTCTCAAGAAATGAGAAAGATTTTGGTAAAGTTGATGGGCTGAAATTCTTAAATCCTTATAGTGAGATTGTCGGATAAGTCCCGAACTTCTGACGATTTAATACACTATCTTCTCATAAATTCTTGTTGGACATAATTTCAGACTTTATGCACCACCAAGAATAAATCCCCATCTAAAGGAACCTAATTCCCCCAGGCAGCCCATCCACGCTCTCCCTGAACACACCAGGCCACTTATCCGGGTCCACCTCCTCCTTCGCAAAAAAAAGCACTCGCCCAGCACTCAACCCCAATCCTTCTGCACCCTCAAACACAACCACACACCTATCCTAACAGCCACATCAATATATCTCCACACATCCAGATAACGCCTGCACCTTAACATCTTCAACATTAAATACTAACAAAGAAATGTACCAACCATGAACACACCCGCCATTGAGACATCCAACCTGACCCGCAGATTTGATGACATAGTAGCAGTAGACAACATCAATATCCAGGTGAACAATGGAGAACTATTCGGCCTGTTAGGACCAAACGGCGCAGGCAAGACCACACTCATCAACATGCTCTCCACCATGATAACACCAAGTAACGGCAGTGCAAAAGTATGGGGTGCCGACATCACCAAACAGCCCTCAGAGGTCAGGAAAAATATCGGCATGGTGTTCCAGGGTACCACCCTTGACGACAGGCTCACAGGCAAGGAAAACCTGGACCTTCACGGACGACTGTACGGCCTCCCAAAACAATTGCGAAAACAAAGAATCGCAGACGTACTGGAACTGGTCGAACTCAATGATAAAGCCGATGTGATCGTCAAAACATACAGCGGCGGGATGATGAGACGCCTCGAAATAGCCAGGGGACTCATGCACCATCCCAAAGTACTGTTCCTTGATGAACCCACCCTCGGACTTGACCCCCAGACCCGCAACCATATATGGGACTACATACGGCAACTGAACAAGGAAAAAAACGTCACCATCCTGCTGACAACACACTATATGGAAGAGGCCGACCACCTATGCAACCGCATAGCCATAATCGACTTCGGCCAGGTAAAAGCCCTGGACACACCAGAGAACCTGAAGAATGCACTTGGCGGGGACGTTATCATACTTACTGTGGAAACCGGGGAGCTTGCTTTACGACTATTCGACCTTTACAACAAGAACGGTTCTGCCGGAAGCGTCCAGCAAAAGGACAGCAGCATCTTTATCACTATCAAGGACGGGGCTGGCCAGATACCCCATGTCCTGAAGATCGCATCTGATGCCGGTATCAACGTCCTGTCTGTTGACCTGCACAGGCCCACACTGGACGACGTATTCCTATCCTACACAGGCAGGGCCATCAGGGAAGAAGGGACCAGCAGTGTTGACAGGATAACCTACAATCTCCAGGCAAGGAGGCGCTGATATGGCAAACCATGCGTCTGTTTTTTCTGAAAATATCGTCATTGCCCTGAACACAGTATATACCATGTGGCTCCGTGAAATGCTCAGGTTCAAGAGGTCAAAGAGCAGGATCATCGGTTCCCTGGCCACACCCCTGTTCTTCCTGGTAATCCTGGGTACAGCATTCAATTCATCATTCCAGATGCGTAGCGGCGGACAGACTGATATCGGTTTTTTAGCCCCGGGCATCATCGGTATGGCCATCCTGTTCTCATCCCTTATGGGGGGTGTCAGTATCATCTGGGACAGGGAATTCGGATTTTTAAAGGAAATACTCATTGCCCCGGTGCCCAGGTTCTTTGTGGCACTGGGAAGGGCACTAGGGGGTGTGACCACGGCTATGATACAGGGCACATTGATCATGCTGGTAGCATTTGCCATCGGGGTAGAATACCAGTCCTGTCTTGGGATGGCTGCCAGTGTGGGTGTGATGCTTCTCATCGGACTGGGATTTATTGGGCTGGGCATTGCCCTGGCCTCGTATGTCGAAAGCCATGAAGGGTTCCAGATGATAATGACATTCATCACCATGCCTGTACTACTGCTAAGCGGTGCATTTTTCAGGATAAGTGACCTGCCTTCGTGGCTGAAGACGCTGGTCTACCTTGACCCGCTTACATACGGTATCATGGCGCTGCGATATACCCTAATGGGCGAGACCGAGATTCCGATACACATATGCATTGCAGTTTTATTCCTATTTGCTGCTGCCACTATAGGTCTGGGTGGTTACATGTTCCAAAAGGCAAAGGTTTAGAAAAATATCGTCCTTAGAATTGGTTGAGGGTCAACTGGCGCCGCTTGCATTCCTCACCCGGTATCTCCACCGGATACACCCCTGTCAGGCAGCCAAGGCACAGGTCATCCTCGGGTATTCCGACAGCTTCCACCAGTCCTTCCACGCTCACATATCCCAGGCTGTCAGCATTGATGACCGCTTCCACACCTGCCACGGTCTTATGGGCTGCTACCAGTTCTTCCCTGGTTGCCATATCGATACCGAGATAACAGGGCGACATAATAGGCGGGCTGCCTATACGCATATGCACCTCCTCAGCACCTGCCTTGCGCACCATATCCACAATACGCCGGGAAGTTGTACCCCTGACAATGCTGTCATCCATCAGGATAACCTTCTTACCTTCAAGATTCTGCCTGATGGTATTGAGCTTCAGCCTGACCGCAGTCTCCCGCATATTCTGGTTGGGCATGATAAAGGTCCTGCCAATATACCTGTTCTTCATCAGGCCTTCTATATAATCAATACCCGATTTCTTACTATATCCGATGGCGAAAGTTATACCGCTGTCCGGGACTGGTGAAATAATATCGGCATCAATGGCATGTTCGTCCAGCAGCCTCTCACCAATGCGGATCCTGGTCTGGTAGACAAGCTGCCCGTCAATAATAGAATCAGCGCGGGCAAAATAGATGTATTCGAACACACAATGGGCAGTGTTCTTTGTCTTGAACAATTGGTGGCTGGAATATCTGCCGTCCTTGAATATCAGGACCTCTCCGGGCCGTACATCACGAATAAGCTTACCGCCGATGGTATCAATAGCAGCACTCTCAGAGGTGACCACATATCCCCCGTCCAACTCACCCAGGCATAATGGTTTGAAACCAAGGGGGTCCCTTACGACCACTAATATATCATCCACAAGGATTGTGAGACTGTATGAACCCACCAGTCTTTTCATGACTTCCTCGACCGCACCCAGAATATCAGTTTTAAGAAGTTCCTTGACCAGCAGGCGGGCTATGACCTCGGTGTCCGATGAAGTGAGGAATACCTGGCCTTCAGCCTCGAACTCTGCTATAAGGTCCGCACTATTTACCAGGTTACCATTATGGGCTATGGCAATGGTCCGGTCCATAAAATTCACTATCAATGGCTGGCTGTTCTCTATAGTGGAATCACCAGTTGTAGAATACCTTACATGCCCGATGCCCACAAAACCTTTCAGGTCGCTAAGGTTATATTTCTTAAAAACATCAGGCACAAGCCCCATACCTTTGAGGGTCCGGGCACTTTTGCCATCATGAACCGTAATACCTGTGGATTCCTGGCCCCTATGCTGCAGGGCATATAATGCATAATAAATCGGTAATGCAGCGTTATCCGATTCCCGATCATTAAATGCGAGACCGACAATTCCGCAGGATTCACGCAATAAGGTTCACCTGATAATTTGATTGTTAATAATACAATTAGACAATGTAAAGTTCAGTCGCCATTTAATCCGGATTTTCTCTGCCATTTATAACTTCTCATACGAGTTGTTTTTTTGAATCCGCATGCAACACAAACCTTTGTATGAATATTCAATGAGACTCTGCCGCAACGCCTGCACTTGATATGGATGCGCTTCTGCCTCTTTCCCATTGATGGGGTACCTTTCGACATATTATTCTACCTTTTATGATTGTAACTTTATGATTATTCCTGTTCGAGGGCAATTCTCTATGTGTTCAGAGTAAATATATATTATGGAGATCACACCGGCCTATGGTGAGATATATACCACATTGTCACCCCTGACCACTACTGTACCCATTTTTTTTTCATTTTCGGCATCTGATAATTCTTCTGCATTATCCAGCACCAGGTTCATGTGAATATCATAACCTTCAAGTGTACCCCTAAAAATGCGTTCGCCTTTTAGTTTGATAATGACAGGGTTGCCCAGTGCATTATTTAGAATGTCAAGTGGTCTTTTCCCCATATTTATTGCTCCTGATGTTATAATTTAAGTTATACTTCATTATGCTTTATTTATCTATCCCGTGTTTTCAATTGCGTATTTCTTTTACAAACAAGTGACATATCATTTTCATTGGTAAATGCGGATAATGTAACCATTTTCTTGTCTAATAGCATTGAAAAAGCTTAAATGCTAAACTATGAATATTGCTTCAAAGTAGTTATACGCCTACTTAAAATTATCGAAGACTTCTAATGAAGACTTCTATCGAAGATTTCTATCGAAGATTTCTATTGAAATCCTCTATCGAATAATGAGGAATAAAATACGTGAAAGCAAAACCCAGGCATCAACTCCGGAAAACCCAGAAAAAAGAAATGATCAATACGATCAAGAATGTATTTGAGGATGCTAATGCCGTTATTGGAACAAAACGCATTGAGTTGGCCCAGGCAGAGAATTATGAGTTGATACTTGTGGATGGAAAACCACTCTTTTTCATTACAGATGGTGAGCCATTCTTTACTGTCCGGGGCGCATTGGAACTCCAACCTCAAAAAAGGCTTGTGATGGTAGATGCAGGTGCTGTTTCTTTTGTGGCCAAAGGTGCAGATATCATGCGACCGGGCATTGTCTCTGCCGACCCTGGTATTAAAGAAGGGGATATGGTCATAATTGTAGAGCAGACACATGGTAAACCCCTGGCCATTGGCAGGGCGCTGGTGTCCGGTGAACAGATGACCGGGGATAGTGGAAAGGTTGTCAAGACAATACATTATGTGGGTGACAGGATATGGAATATCGAAGTGTAACAGGGGGATCAACACGATGCTTACAGTAGCAGGAAAACAAAAACATATATGTAATGGCAATCGTATAAGTCAGTTAGGTTATCCTGTTTAGATTATTATAAGGGTGAATACTAATGGCAGCACTCAAAGAACTATTTAAGGGCGCAGCGAAATCCAAATCAAATGTTGATGAATATGTTGACCTTGATCTGAGTGATTATGAAGAGGTAATTGAGAACGAACCTGCAGAGATGTATATCCGCATTGCAGAGCTTAATAATTTGAATGAATTACCTGACCTTAAAAAGGAAGTCTATGATGGCAATATGCTTCTTGTTGACATTTCTTTGTTAAAAAGGGACAAATTCAATCTCGACCGTGCTATCAAGGAACTTAAACAAGTAGTTGAGGATGTCCACGGCGATATTGCCGGTGTGGGTGAAGAGCAGGTAATCGTTGCCCCTATGGGTGTCAGGATTGACCGTTCCAAGATTTTCGGTGGCAAATAGTGAATACGGACCCTGAACCTTTTTTTACTAAAACCAACTGTCCGCTGTGCCAAAACTCCATTATAATTACCTGGCAGCCGGATAATATCCCGTTTTTTGGCGATGTTATGCATACCTGCTCCCAATGTGACTGTGGGTTCAAGTATGCTGATACCATGATCTTAACCCAGCGAGAACCTATGAGGTTCACCCTGGGAGTGGAATCACCTGAAGACCTGGATATAAGGGTGATACGCTCTATTTCCGGGACTATCAGGATTCCTGAACTGGGAATTAATATCGAACCCGGACCTGCAAGTGAATCCTATGTATCAAATGTTGAAGGTGTACTGTGCCGCATTGAGGATGTCGTGGGAATGGTGACACGGTGGGATGATGAGCCGCCCGGGAGCATAGAAAGGGCCCATGAGATACTTGGGTCATTACGACAAGTGAGGCTGGGGGAGCTTGGTATTACTATTATTATCGAGGATCCCCTGGGTAATAGTGCAATAATATCTGATAAGGCCAGCATTGACATACTGACGCCTGAACAAGCCGAGGGTCTGAAAACCGGTGAGATCATACTGGAAAAGGATGAACTGCCGAATCATTTTAAAGAGTAGAGTGCCAATTCGGTAGTTACTAATTACTAATTCATAGTTTCGCTACTTTAAGTTCAACTATTTTAGGTAGGCTTTAGTAAGAATTATATATCATGAACAAAACGAAGCAAAGAACTTAAGTATTTGACACAAAATATAATATATAATAAATATTCGCATCATTCTGAAAAATATATATAGAATAAAATGCAATCATTTCTATGGGAGTGTTAAAAATGAAATCATTTGCAGTAATAAGAGCTGAGAATTCCACAAAAGTAAATGTGGCACTCAGAGACTTGGTCAGGTACGGTCATCTATCCTTTGATGATAGCCCGAAAAAACTGGACCCCGGAAAGGCAGATAAAGTACTGGAGGATGTAATGCACACCAACCTCAGGAAAAACTGCAATTCAGCGGCAGTAGTCCCTCTGGGGGATCATGCAAGTTCAGCCATTGGAAGATTAAAAAAGATCCATCCCCCTGCCCATATTATAATAGTAAGCCCAAGGCATGGTGTATTCTCATTACTTGCCAAAGACATTGACGAAATGCCTGAAATGGAATTAGGTACCGGAAGCGATGAGGAATACCAGGATTTTTAAGAAATCCTGAAATGGCAGATGCATCAATAATTATTAGAAAAGGTTGAGTCGTACCTTTTACTTACGTTTAATTTTGACAATGTCTCCAAGCGTGGTGCCCTGGAACCCGGTTCCATGCTCCATGGCATCATGGCTGACCCGTTCGGTGAGTTTTATCTCCAGGCTGCGTTCAAGTTTCTTTCGCAAATTATCTTCAGGTTTGATCTCAGAACGCTCGATCTTGCGTATCAGGGCTGCCTTTTCCTTTATATTCAGGCCGAGCTCCTCCAGTGTCCATCCCTTTGCTTCCCTGGCATCGCGAATGATCCTGCTGTAATCTGATACAATCTCATCATCCATATCATCAAAGGATCGACGTTTGGTTTTTCTCATACCTGATTTGGGTTTGGGTGCAGCTGCAACAACGGGTGCAACCTTTCTTGAAACAGGGATCCAACCCTGGGGTGCCTTACCATACTGGGAACACCTACCGCAAACATCAAGTTCTGTTCCTTCAACAACTACTTTCCTTGCAGATCCAATAATCTCAACGCCGCATATTTCACACTGCATTATAATTCAACCTTCGAAAAGGCTATATATCGTATGAACTTAAATATTATTCGGAGATTAAATATGACAGAGATCATAGAAAACGACAGTGTAAAAGGGTTATCTGTCGACATTCCGCCAGAACTCAGAAATGATGATTTTTCACGATACCTTATTGATAGAATGCACCAGCTGGAAGAAAGGAATCACATCTTAAGGGAGCAAAATCATAAGATCGAATCTGAAAAACGTTATGCTGAGTCTCAAAAAATAAAATTTGAACGGGATTTAAGGACACTTACCAATGAACTGGAACGATTGAAGACCTCACCTCTTATTGTGGGCACTATAGTTGAAGTTCTTGAAAATGGCAAACTGATAGTAAGGAGCAGTACCGGACCCCAGTTTGTGGTTGGGATATCCAAATTCATAAAAGGGTCTGACCTGGAACAAGGTGCCCAGGTGGCCATGAACCAGCAAACTCTGGCAATAGTAGGAGTACTTCCTACATCCTTAAGTGCCCTTCTTAAGGGTGTAGAGGTCATAGAATCACCAGATGTGGATTACGTAAATATCGGGGGACTTGATGACCAGATCAGGGAATTAAGGGAAGCTGTAGAACTGCCCCTTACCAAACCAGAAGCCTTTACAAAGATCGGCATAGACCCACCAAACGGTGTATTGCTTTACGGCCCTCCCGGGACAGGGAAGACCATGCTTGCAAAGGCAGTGGCACATCATACAAGTGCTAATTTCCTGCGTATCGTTGGTTCCGAACTGGTCCAGAAATACATAGGGGAAGGGGCACGTATGGTCAGGGAATTGTTCAAACTTGCCCAGGATAAGGCACCAAGCATCATTTTCATTGACGAACTGGATTCTATCGGAGCCAGTCGATATGACGGCGCCACAGCCGGTGACAGGGAGGTACAGCGTACCTTGATACAGTTACTGTCCGAGATGGATGGTTTTAATTCCAGGGGGGAGGTAAGGCTGCTGGCAGCCACAAACAGGCTGGATATCCTTGACAAGGCACTGCTGCGCCCGGGAAGGTTTGATAGGTTTATAGAAGTCCCTATGCCAAACCAGGAGGCCAGAGAGAATATCCTGGGTATACATACCCGGAATATGGCGCTTTCGAAGACCATTGACTTCAATTACCTTGCAAAGATCACTGAAGGGGCCAACGGCTCTGAATTAAAGGCCATTGCCACAGAGGCAGGGATGTTTGCAATTCGAAAAGATAAAGAACAAATTGAGGTTGAAGATATGGAAAGTGCAATATCAAAGGTCTTGCTAAATAAAAACAGCTCAAGTACATTCTCAGAAGATATGTTTGTGTAAAAAATCATAATTTCCGTATCCACTTCAAATCTAAGGGTAATTTAAAAATTATTAGACAGGATTAACAGGATCGACAGGATATACCGCAATGTCAATATCCTGTAAATCCTGTAAATCCTGTCAAAATACCATGCTTTTTGAAGTGGATACTAATTTCCCAAGTAATTTTCCAATATGCAGAATAAAGTAAAATATATAGCATTGAACAATAGATAAAGAGCAATATTGAACAATAGTGCCGGTCTGGATACGAGGAAAGATGAATGGATAATATCTTTTTTATTTTCGATGCAATTGATTTCATTGTCAGGCTGATGATTGTGGTAATCTTTTTCTTTATAGCTTCCACTATGAAAAAAACAGATCCTGATGTCATCCGGTCTAGGTTGTTCCTCGAATATGACCAGATTATTAAAGCTTTTAATATGATGTTTGTCGGTTCGATCTTTTTCTTTATTGCAGCAGTAATCGAATATTTGATCAATCCCACACCAGGAGATGATTTGGTCCTTATTATGAAAATATCTCTCACAGTGTTCCAGATTACTGTAATATATTTTATTTTCATATTGAACACAGCCATAAGTGCAGTTGGGAGACGTGGGATGTAATATGGCAACATTAAAGGAAAAGCTTGAAGAAATTTTAATCCAGTTGGAATCATTGGGTGATATCAAGCTATCTGCCATCATCTCCCGTCACGGACTCTTAATGGTATCCAGGGCCACCCAGGATTCGGACCGTGAAGCCTTTGCAGCCCTGGCAGCCACACTTCATATGTCTGCTGAGTCCACTACAAAAAGACTCAGCAATGAAGCGCCTAATTCAATTGTTGTGGAAACCGATGGGAACAGCCTGATCACCCATTCTGCCGGTCCCAATGCCCTGATTGTAGTACTTGCCAGCAAAGCAGGGGGCTTGGGTCTTATTTTAACTGAGTTGAAGAAAGCTGCCAAAAGTGTGGAAAAACTGGTTTAGCTCCTGCTGTTTATTTTCCCAACCGGGTCCCATCAAAGATTTTATCACGTAAAACTTATATCACTGATATGAAGAGCCATGAAAGACTTATACCAGGATATCATTGAAAAGGATTCAAAGTATGTCTTCCAGAACTATACCCGCCAACCCATAGCCATTACCAGCGGACAGGGTGCATTGGTCCGGGACAGCCAGGGTAAGGAATATATAGATTGTGTTGCAGGGATTGCGGTCAATAATATCGGCCACTGTCATCCGGCCGTAGTGGAAGCAATTAGCAGGCAGGTGTCAGAACTCATTCATGTTTCGAACTTATATTATACCCGCCAGCAAGCCGAACTGGCAGCCCGGCTTGTACCCAGGACAGGTATGGACCGAGTATTTTTCTGCAATTCAGGAACAGAAGCTGTAGAAGGGGCGTTAAAACTTGCCCGCAGGGCCACCGGACGAACCGATTTTGTGGCTGCAGAACACAGTTTCCACGGCAGGACCATGGGTGCGCTGAGCGTGACCCACAAACCGCAGTACAGGGAGCCTTTCCAGCCTCTCATCCAAAAGGTGGAGTTTGTACCCTACAACGATGTGGAGGCACTGAAAGGTGCCGTGGATAAAGACACGGCCGCCCTGATACTGGAACCTATCCAGGGTGAAGGGGGTATACGTGTTCCCGACGATGGTTACCTGCAAGCGGCAAGGGATATCTGTGACGATGCTGGTGCACTGCTCATATTTGATGAGGTGCAGACCGGCATGGGCCGGACCGGGAAGTGGTTCGCACGTGAACACTCGGGTGTAGTGCCCGATATCATGACAATGGCCAAGGCAATGGCAGGAGGATTACCCATGGGTGCACTCCTGGCAAGGGAACAGACCGCTTCAAAGATGCAAAAAGGTGACCATGCAGCCACTTTTGGCGGCGGGCCCCTGTTATGTGCGGCTGCCCTGGCATCACTTACAGTAATAGAGGATGAGGGTCTGGTAGACAGGTCGGCCCGGATGGGACGCTACCTGGTAGATAAACTGGAAGGACTTGAACTGGAAGCTGTGAGGGAGATCAGGGGAAAAGGATTGATGGTAGGTATGGAACTGGCAGTCAAATGCGGGCCCGTTGTCGACTATACAAGGGAGAACGGTGTACTGCTTAACTGTACGTCAGACTCTGTGCTGCGATTCGTGCCGCCCCTGGTGATAACACAGGAGCAGATAGATAAAGTGACAGATGTTGTGGCGCAGGGTATTGAGAGGGCTAAATGACGCATGCTAAGGAATTCATAAAGGGCTCCATCAAGGGAATAAAGGAGTACGTACCAGGCAAATCCACAGAAGAGATAGCGGCTGGCTACGGTATTGAACCTGGTAATATCATCAAACTGGGCTCGAATGAGAACCCGCTGGGTCCCTCGCCCATGGCAGTCGAAGCTGTGCGTAACATGGCTGATACTATAAGCGTGTACCCTTCGGTAGACGCTGCCGAACTTAAGCGTGCCCTTGCAGACTACGTGGGTTATCCGGAAGATAATGTAGTTCTGGGTGCAGGCATGGACGGTGTGGTTGATACACTGATGCGACTCTTCGTGCAGCCCGGTACAGATGTTATTATACCCACCCCCACGTTCTCATACTTCGGGATTGCTGTGGGCTCAGCAGGCGGGGTGCCGGTCTATGTGAAGCGGCTGCCCGATTACAGCGTGGATACTGACTCTGTGATCTCGGCACTCAGCGATTCCACACGTTTTATCTACCTTGTCTCACCCAATAACCCATCAGGCAACACTGTACCTAAAGCCGATGTAAGGAAGATTGTAGAATCCACCAGGGCGATTGTGTTCCTTGACGAGGCCTATGTGGAGTTCGCCGACAGGAGCCTTACTGGCCTGGTGACTGAATATGATAATCTTATTGTGGGGCGTACCATGTCCAAGGCTATGGGACTTGCAGGTCTCAGGATTGGTTACGCAGTGGTACCGCAGTGGATAACCAGGGAATATATGAAGGTGACCACCCCATTTGCCATAAGCAGGATATCTGTGGCAGCAGGACTGGCAGCCCTGCAGGACATTGATTACAGGAAAAGGACTATCGGGAATGTGCTAACAGGCAGGCAGTTTTTGGATGATGGATTATCTGGTCATTGCAAGGTATTTCCTTCCGAAGCGAACTTCATTATGATCGATGTATCTCCAAAGAAGAGCAAAGATGTCACAGAGGCGTTGTTGGAAGAGGGCATCATTGTACGTGACTGCACATCATTCAGGGATGCGGGGGAGAGCCTGATAAGGATAACTGTAGGCACCCCTACCCAGAATATCAGGCTTGTGGACGCACTTACCCGTATATTGCAATTATAATATAGTCAAGAACATAATATCTTTGACATATATCCTGAACACTTTGCTCTTTCACGTCCTTTGCGGTGTATGATTTTGGTCACCGCAAAGAGCGCGAAGTCCGCAAAGATAGTCTAAATTGTTTGGTTTTTGACTATAATTGCATTAACGGGTACTTCACATGATAATCGTATTGACAGGTACTCCACATGATAATCGTATTGACAGGTACTCCACATGATAATTGTATTGACAGGTACTCCACATGATAATTGCATCGACAGGTACTCCACATGATAATCGCATTGACAGGTACTCCCGGCACTGGTAAGACCACCATATCCCACATACTGGGTAAGAAGTACAGGATTATCGATATTAACCGGATGATAACTGACGAAGGCTTTCATACAGGAAAGGATGAACTGCGCGGTTCACTTGTGGCAGATATGGAAGCACTCCAGGGACGCCTGGATGAACTGGTAAAGGGTGAGACCATAACAATAATCATTGAAGGACACTTATCCCACTACCTGGAAGGGAGCGATGCGGTCATTGTGCTGCGGACCAGACCCGGCGTACTGGCCCATAGGCTTGGGGAAAGGGCATATTTCAAGGAGAAGGTCAGGGAAAACATGGAAGCTGAAGCACTGGATGTGATACTGGTTGAAGCCACCCAACAACACGACAGGGTATATGAAGTAGAGACTACCACATCCTCACCCGAAGACGCTGCCATACTGGTGGATTCGATAATCGGGCACCTGTCGGCCGGTAACTTTGAGCAGGTGGAAAAGTATCTGCCAGGGCGGTTCGACTGGAGCGAGGAGGTGTTCTGATGACCCTCAACACCTACAGGCCGTATATTAGCTTCATCCTGGAACCTTCAGGTTCGGCCCTTGCCCGCATGGGTCTGACTCCGAACAATGTCTCTATGCTCTCGCTCATATTTGCATTACTGTCAGGTGTATCCTACTATTATTCCCCAGACAATCGGTTGTACCTTGCCGCAGCCCTTGTATTTGTTATACTGAATTCATTCACAGACGCCGTGGACGGCGTGATGGCACGCCAGAAGAACATCCAGTCAGACAGGGGCGACCTGCTGGACCATGTTATTGACAGGTATGCCGATACTTTCATCATCTGTGGAATATTCTTTGCCGGATATGCCCACTGGATGATAGGAGCCGCCGCCATCACAGGAGTGCTGATAACCAGCTACATGGGCACCCAGGCCCAGGCTGTAGGAGTAGGGCGGGATTACGGCGGAATCATGGGACGGGCAGACCGGCTGGCACTTATAATTATGGTCACTGCCGCAAATGTTGTTTACCCTTTTGAGATATATTCTATGCAACTGCTGGGCTGGGTTATCGTGGTGATTGCAATCACGTCCCACTTTACGGCCTTGCAGCGGTTTTTACGCATCTGGAGTGAGATGGAGCAACAATAATTATCTAATTGTTTTATGGGTTGTTAAATACCATTCCTCCCCACCACTATCGCCGTCGTATAACTAAACACCATTCTTTCATCCTTCACCCGCACATCCAGCCCGGACAGGTCCCCCTCCATCGATAGCCTCATCATCTCCCTGATCTTCTCCACATTCCAGGCAGGCGGGTCAGCCATCTCTATCCAGTGCCAGAAGTCAAAATCAGAACTCCCACTAACCCTGTCAACCACCACCAGCCCAGCCTCTTGCAGCATCTGCTCGATCTCAGATGCCATGTAGTGTTTGATGTGCGACGGGTCCCTCAGGTTCTCCATTGTGTTCTGGTACTCGCTCTTTGAAGCATCTTCAGAAGATAACATATCCTCGATGACCAGCCTGCCACCCGGTCGCAGTACCCTGGCCATTTCATACAGGGATATCCGGGGTCCTGGGAAATGATGGAATGAGAACCTGCACGTCACCACATCGAACTCCGACTCCCTGAAGGGCAGGTGCTCCACATCCCCAACCAGGTTGTCAATGTTGTCCAGCCCCCTCTCCCGTGCAGCCCGCACAGCCAGCTCCAGCATCCCGGGCGTGATATCAATGCCAATGACCTCCTTCACATGAGGCGACAGGGCCATGGCAAGATTACCAGTACCTGTAGCCACATCCAGCACACGCTCCACACCGGTCAGGTCCAGCAGTCCCACCACAGTGTCCAGGTCGGCCTGGTCCATCAGGGCACTGCAGGCCACATAGGCATTAGAGCGCTTGCTAAACTGTTCCACTGCCACTTTTTTTGAGTATGCGTTCATTCCGGCTCCTGTCTTACTATGATACATATTACTATTTTACCGTAACCGAATCAATTATATCTGCTCCATTACAAGAGAATAATGCTATGGCACACATCATGGAGATCCTTGGACGTACAAAGGTGGTAATAAAGGATGGTAAGGTAGTGGAAGTGGGTGAGCCGAAGGTTAAGTGGTGCCCACTGTGGAACAAGGCCAGCGGTGTAGAGAATATCACGCAAGGGGTCGTCAGGCAGAATATGGAACAGCGTATAAGGGAATTTGGCATGTTCACACCAGGCAGGCGGCTTGATCTGGGCGTATTCGCCAGTTTTGGCATATCAGAGGTGATGATGACTGCCCTTGCCAAAGGCCTGATCGATTCCACAGTAACGGTATGCGACGGGGCAGGGACCGTGGTCACATCCAGCCCTGCACTTGTCCAGGGTATGAATGCCCAAATATCGGGCCTGGTGGAAACCGACCCCATCCCTGAAGTGATAGATGCCATACACGTAATGGGCGGTCATGTGCTTGACCCAGCCACTGCCAGGATCGACCAGGCCGCAGGACTGGAACTGGCAGCCAAACATGGACACAGCAGAATTGCAGTATCAGTAGTTGACCCTGCCATGGCCTCGCAGTTGCGTGAACTTGAAGCCGGGCTTGGGATTCAGGTGGTATTAATGGCAGCCCACCTCACCGGCATCTGTGAGGATGATGCCAGGAACATGATAAGCCAGGTAGATATAATTACAAGCTGCGCTTCAGGAAATATAAGGGAACTGGTGGAACCTCTCATCCAGGTGGGTACTGCTATACCCCTGTTCGGACTGACCCGGTCAGGTAAAGAGATACTGATCGAAAGGGCAAAAGAAGTACAGCCCCCACTTCTGGTAAACACCATGCCCCTTCCCGTTTTGCCTGTAGAAAAACAGCCCAGGCCATTGACTGATTAATTATTTGCCTTTTTTCCGTGTGAAATACTTTCAATGTGCTTGAATTCATTTTCTGCGGTTTTGATATCATTCAGTCTCTTTATTTTATCCCGGTCAATGAAGGTCATTGTTATTTTCAATTGATCAACCCCCTGTAAATTCTTCCTATTATAACGCTGGGCTTTTTTCCCGCCGTTAAAAAATAGTTCGTTTTTCTAAATAAAAACATTTTGATACCAGATATGGTAAATAATCTATATTTATTATATTTAATATTCGTA
>Ga0255447_1007_pt1 | contig 20207 bp, 16 predicted proteins | sample ANMaggSeSYBR02G7_FD_182668 | JGI IMG/M metagenome (GOLD analysis project Ga0255447, IMG submission 182668) | Sediment cell enrichment communities from methane seep in Santa Monica Basin, California, United Staets - ANME aggregate JGI... | ecosystem: Environmental > Aquatic > Marine > Cold seeps >... | reverse complement strand
ACCCCGACCGAAACACCGACATTGACCGCCACGCCAACCGGTACGCCGACGCTTACCGTGACGCCGACGTTAACCGTAACCCCGACATTGACGGTTACTCCGACTGATACTCCAACGCTTACTGTGACCCCGACCGGGACACCGACAGTGACGGTCACCCCGACCGATACATCGACACTGACGATGACGCCCACAGGAACATCAACCGCGACCGCCACACCGACCGCGACACCGACATATACAGTAACATCAACGGTCACGCCGACCGATACGCCGACACTGACCGCGACGCCAACGGGAACATCGACAAATACAGTCACACCAACAGTTACAGCAACATTCACAGCCACACCAACCGCGACCCCGACCGATACGGCTACAGCAACGCATTCACCGACATTGACCATAACGCCGACGGATACACCAACCGCGACTGCTACGCCGACCATCACAGTGACACAGACCTCGACGTTCACCATGACACCAACGGCGACTGCGACCAACACAGCGACGCCGTCGTTTACGCCGACATACACCGCAACCCCGACCGATACACCGACTATGACGCCGTCGTTTACGTCGACATACACCACGACCCCGACCGCCACACCGACAGTAACGCCAACATCTACCGGCACGCCGACCACAACCGCGACCGCGACAGAAACCGATACACCCACGGCCACGGCCACATCGTCATTCACTGCGACGCCGACCGCGACACCAAGCGTAACCCCGACTGCGACCGGAACTGTAACACCGACCAATACGTCGACCGGTACGGCCACGCCAACGGCAACCATTACGCTAACTGTCACACTGAGCGGGACACCGACTTCAACATTTACCGTGACAACAACCCCGACTGTTACGCCGAGTTTCACTGCAACCCCGAGTGCGACCCCGAGTGCGACCATCACAGAGACCGCGACCATGTCACCGACAGCTACAGTTTCGCCCACGATCACACAGACCAGTACCGTTACGCCGACTGTGACGGTGACCCCCACAATAACGCATTCACCCACCGTGACCCCGACAGCCACGGAGGTGGCCGGCATTGAATTCACAGTTTTAATTCTGGATTCCGCCGGCAACCGGGTGCGGACCCTTTTGGAGACACATGTTTTGGAACCGGTGAATGATTTCAGTCTTTCAGCAGACCTTTTACAGGCGGATGGGCGTGAACAATTGCGTATTTGGACTGATACTCTTTTTGAGACTTTGTGGGATGGCACCAATGAAGCGGGGAAATTAGTCGCCAGTGGACAATATTATATTAAGACCATCAGTGTGGACCGCATTAATCGGGAGACGGTGGTGGTTAAACCGGTGACAGTGCAGCGTCCCTTTATCCGGGTTTTGGAAAGCACCAGGCTGGCACCCAATCCGGCGCGTGATACAGTCCGGGTCTGGGGACGGACACGCATTGCCGGGGCCGAGGTCAAAGCCAATGTCTATACCGTTGCCGGGGAGCTGGTCGGGCGTCTTTATTTTGGGAGCATGGATTACGTGGATTGGAATATGACCAACACCTGCGGTGAACGCTTGGCCAGCGGTGTCTATCTGGTGGTTATTTTAGCCAAGGATCCTGTGACCGGGCAGGTAGAAAGAAAAGTAATGAAACTGGCGGTATTGCGATGAGGCGGATACTTAGGCAGTTGATATTTATTGGACTGGCCGGTGTGATCGGGACGCTGCCGCTTTACGCGGGGTTGTATGAAAAAGGCGGCGCCAATGGTTTGGGTGCCCGCGCCATGGGTATGGCGGGCGCCTATACGGCACTGGTCGCGGATGAGAGCGCGGTTTGGTGGAACCCGGCCGGATTGGGAAGTTTGGATCATTTGCAGATAGGGACATCGTTGGGATCACTTTACAACGGAAAAATGCGGTTATTTAATTTTTCTGCAGCAGCACCGCTTACCGCCGATGCAGCGGTTGGATTGAACTGGGTGCATCATTACTATAGTGATTCATCACCCATCAATACCGAGACGGTAACCCTTGCGGGAAGTATGCCATTGACAGCGGACCGGCGGCTTTATCTGGGTGCCGGGTTGAAAATTTTGTTTGGCGGGATGACCCTGGATACTCACACTTATTCCGGGATGGGATTTGATTTTGGATTGCGATACCGGTTGCCATTGGGAGAAGAACAGGTCCTGGCTTGGGCCGTGACACTTCGGGATTTGGATACCCGGATCACCTGGAATAACAGCCTGACAGAGCAAGTACCGCAGAGCATGGTTGTGGGATCGGCATTTCATATTGATGATTTCACCGCAGCCACGCTGGATTTCGAGATGGTCCAATCCGGTCAGGAAGAGGTGCAAGGCACGCGTATTCTCCGGATCGGGATGGAAAGATGGTTTCGCGAAATCATCGGGCTGCGTGCCGGTTATATGCTGGACAGCAACCACGCCAGTACGTTTAGTGCCGGTGCGGGTTTCAAAATTTCAGGCTGGGATCTTCAGTACGCCCTGTTGGGTGAGGTTGCGCAACTGGGTATCTCACACCGCTTGACACTTAGCTATGTTCTTCCGGCGCTGCCGAAAAAAATCGGGGTTGCCGCAATCCCCATACCCGAGATCGTGGTTCGCCGGGTGCCGGATTACAAAATGGAACTGGTGGCACTGCCCGAGGTCTTCTCGCCGGGCGGCGGGAGCCTTACAGATACGGTGGTATTTCAATTAAATCTCATTGAGGGCGACTGGAGCCGGACAACTGCCTGGCGGCTGCGTATCCAAAATGTTGAAAATGAAGTTGTCAGGGATTTTTCAGGAGAAGATTACTCCGAACAGTTTGAATGGGATGGTACGGATCGTGAGGGCAAAGTCTGTCCGGACGGCACGTATGAAGCGACACTGGTGTTGTTTGATTTACAGGGAAAAACGATTGGGACCACATCGGTTACGGTCTTGATCCGTACTCAAATGCCGGCCATTGGATTGCGTATCCGGCCCAGGACGCTTATTATATTGGCAACCCGTCCGCAGCGGGAAGTTACATTCCGCATGACCAATACGCAAAATCTCAGCAATGTGACCTGGGAGATCGTAATTCAGCAGCCGGATGGTATTATTATGAAATCGTTTAGCGGTAAAGGCCGCGTGCCGCCCATCGTCCGCTGGGATGGCATGTTGACACAGAAGCGGGCAATTACGCCGGGAACCTATGATGTGTTGGTGAAGGTTTTCGATGCGATTGGACAGGTCAGGACAGCGCTCCAGCCCTTTACCGTAAAACGCATTGAACCCAAGGTTGCCATGCAGGTTAAACCGCGATTGATCAAACTGGGTGATAAGCAAGGCGGTCAGGCAACATTCACCATCACCGCCGGTCCGCGTAGTGAAATTAAATCCTGGAAACTGAATATCCGCAATGCGCGTATCAAGACTTTGGTCAGGACGCTTTCCGGCAAGGGTGTGCCGCCGGTTGGTGTGGTCTGGGATTGTAAAAACCAAAAAGGTGTGCTGGTTAAACGGGGTGAGTATTTTCAGGCACAAGCGGCAATAACCTATAGCGGCAACTATGTCATGCGCGGACCCAAACTGGCTTTGGCCACAGATATTGATACAGAGGATACCGGCAGGGCGCTGGCGCTGCACCTTACCATGATTACGTTTAAGCCGGGTGCCACGGATATTCAGGTCAGCGATTATAAGCGGCTCAAGCAGGCATCAGAGACCATTAAAAAATATGCCAAGCGCTACCGTTTACAAATCAAGGGCTATACGGATAATCAGGAAGCCAAGGGTCAGGAATTGGAGCTTGCCTGGGAGCGGGCCCGGAAGGTGCAAGAGTATTTGAATTTTTCATGCGGTATTCCAAATAACCAAATGGCGGTGGTAGGCTATGGGGCCAGGCTGCCGCTGGCACCGGAGACTACCTCGGCAGGTCGCGCAAAAAACCGGCGGGTCGAAGTGGTGTTGATTATTCAGAAATAAAAAGGCAAAGGAAAAGAATTTATCCACAGATTACGCAGATTACACAGATTTTAAAAACTAAAAAAACAATATAGGATTAAAAAGCATAAATTTATTAAGTCTGTAATCCTAAAAGTTTTAAGGTTTAATCTGTGTTATCTGCGTAATTTGTGGAGAATGATTTGCCGGTTAGAGAGCAGAGCACAAAGGGTGGATTGGTTTTAAGGTTTTGGGGTTTGTGTCATTGCCTTGACTTTCTTCAATAACGCTTGTATTATCAATTGAATAATTGATTTTTTTCAAAAAACGCCGTTACTTTTGAGAGACAGACGGTCGCTAGGACCCTAAGCGGTACAACACGAGGATGGTTATGCTCAGAAAGATTTTTGGAATATTATTTCTTATTTCTTTATCGGTTTTTATGTTGGCCGTATGGTTTCAGAATTATTACTTTGTAAATGAAGTTCCCAAACAAGGGTTGGTTTTAGAAGTCTGGAACAAACCACCTTCACGCCAGGAAAAAGAACGCAGACTTTGGAAAGAAACTGTGATGCGTTTTGAACAGGAAAATCCCCGGATTAAAATTAATGGTATTGAGCGTGAATTTTCACCGCAGGAATTTGTCACTGTCATGGCCGGCGGCAAGGGCCCGGATGTGATGCAAGTCTGGGTCGGGGCACTGCCCATTTTGGCACGTCAGGGTTTTATCGCGCCCATGGACACCTATATCGAGGACTGGGACCAAAAAGAGTATATTCCCGAGATTGTATGGGACCCGGCTAAGGTGGATAACAAGATTTACGGTGTTCCGCGTGATACTTACTTCACGGTTTTGTTCTATCGCAAGGATCTTTTTGCCCGGGCCGGGCTTGATCCGGAGGAACCCCCGCGCACCTGGGATGAACTTATTGAGTATGCCAAGGTTTTAACTGATCCTTCAGTCGGGCAGTATGGTTTTGGCCTGCCGCCAACAACCTGGAATTTTATGGATTTCGTCTGGCAAAACGGTGGAACCATGATACGGAAAAACAACCGCGGTCATATGGAGGCCTCGCTTTCTTCAACTGAGATCGTACAGGTACTCCGGTTTTGGCGCGCACTTAAAAATGATTATAAAGTCCTGCCCCCGAATGCCCTGCCGACGCATGAAAATATTGCGCAGATGTTTGCTTTGGGAAAAATCGGGATGATGATGGGGGTTGCCAACGAGCTGCCGTCATTGATCAATAAATATGGGTTGGATTTCAGCAATGCCGGGATTGCACCGCTGCCCGCCGGGCCGGATGGATTGCGGGCGTCGCATGCCGGGGGGGATGTTTTTATCATCAATGCTTCAATTCCAAAGGAACGGCAGCAGGCAGCCTGGAAGTATATTGAGTTTGATCTCTCGCCCGCCAACCAGCTTTGGAAGTGGGTGCGCATGAATGAAATGAAGATGACAATTTTTCCCGGTGCTTTTGCGGCATCAACCAATCTTTTAAACATGCCGGAGTTTGCGATGGTCAAGGAGGAACTGGCATTTGTCCGCAATGAACCCCAGTTTGCGGAGTGGATACTCATGAAGGATGCCATGGACAAAGATCTTTTACAGGCGATTTTTGTGGATGATTCAATTAACCTGGAAACGTATGTTCAGACATTTAACTTGAAGATTAATAAACGTTTTTTTCCGTTTGAAAAAAAGAAATGATGTTACGGACGCGACCTGTCCGGTGAATCGCGTCCGGCGCATGCCGGTGACATATAAGCCCGAACGTGCATTTCGCTGTAGGGGCGCGATTGATCGCGCCCGAGAGATTGAAGGAGTAAAGTATGGCGCAGAAACGACCCAAACGTCTGCCAACCGATTTTTTTGACCGGTTGCTCTCCAACCAGACCGATGATCAGATCAATGACCTGCTCACCACATTGGTTGATGAGCAGATCATGCCCGCGACGGAACCGGAATTGGCACCCATTCCTGCGGAAACACAAGGCGAGAATGCACAGGGTATGCATCGTGGTTTTCGCCGTGATAAAATTGAGGATTCCATTGTTACCCGCGATGAGGAATTAGATGAAGAACCGCTGACAGGTGAGCAGGATTCGGCCTTGGATGAATTGATTCCACGTACTAACCGGATGCAAAATACTGCTCAGCAAATCGAGGTGCCGGCTGCTCCGGTTGAAAGTGATGTCGTGCATCCGCCCTTGTATCCGGAAACAGATACCCCGGCAGCTGCTCCGGCCAAGGTAAAACTTCCCGGTCTGGATAATCTGGAAGTGCCGCCGGAATTGCTTGTTGATGAACAAGCACCGGTGCAGGATTTGTCCGAACATGCTCCGCCGGTACCGGAAGCACCGCCCCAGGCAACGGAAGTTCCCGACGAATCTTTGGAAGATAATTTTTTACCCCCGGAGGTCCCTTTGCCGCCCGAGGTGCCGACTGCACCGCCGGAGGCGACGGATGATTTTTCAGAGGCGCCGATTGCACCTGAGATGCAACCGGCCTCGGACATGTCTGCTTTGCCTGGACCGGAAGCGCCGGTAGCCGGCACACAGCCGGCTGAGGACATGGCGGCGGCTTTTCAAGTGGAGGACATGCCGGCGGAACCGCCCCCGGCAGAGGAAACCCTTGCAGTACCGCCGGTGCAGGCACCGGCAGTTGCTGCGATGCCTTCACATGAACAATTGTTGCATGCCAGAATTCAAGCACGCTGGGAGAGTCCGGCGCGTAAACCCAAGCTGCCCAAGCTGGCCAAACCTTCAGCGCCGGTGGCAGTGGAACAGCCCCGTCCGGATAAGCTGGCGGCGATTTTAGGTCAGGTTGGTGAGGTAAAGCAGCCTTTTAAATTTACCCGGCTGCATCAGGCGGCATTGATGTTTCTATTGCCGGCTTTTATTGCGTTTTCATTATTTTCATGGTATCCCATGATCAAGGGATTGCTGATTTCCCTGTATGATTATCATCCCACCGGGGTATCAACGTTTATAGGATTACAAAATTATATTCGTGCCTTTCACGATGAGATGTTCTGGAAAACACTTCTTCATGCCGGCGGTTTTTGTATCATGATTTTAATGCTCGGTTTTTGGCTGCCGATCTTTCTTTCTATTTTTATCAATGAATTGCGCTGGGGAAAAGGGCCGTTGAAATTTGTTTTTTTTCTGCCGTTTCTCATGCCGGCTGTTCCGGCCGCAATTTTGTGGAAGTGGATTATGGACCAGGGCCTGGGATTGCTCAATGCGCTGCTGGCGTTTTTACCCCTGGCGGACCCGCATATCGGCTGGTTGACCGATCCCAAACTGGCTTTGTTTTCCATTGTGATGGTTTATATCTGGAAAAATACGGGTTGGGCGATTCTGATTTATTCAGCTGCGCTGGGTAATATTGATGCGACGCTTTATGAGGAAGCGGAGATGGACGGCGCGACCTTGTGGCACAAGATCAAGCATGTCACGCTGCCGGCCATGCGCAGCGTGATTGCGGTGATGCTGATTATCACCATTATTAACACCTTGCAATTGTTTACTGAGGTTTATATCATGACCAATGGCGGTCCCATGAATTCGACCGAGATGATTGCGACATATATTTACAAACAAGCGTTCTTTTATATGGATATTGGTTATGCAGCAGCCTTGTCTATGATTCTGCTGTTTATGCTGTTGGTGATTACGCTGCTGCGGTTGCGGCGTTTGGATTCGAATGGAGGCTGATGTATGAGTCATCGTGCAATTATATCATCCGCTGACCGGAAAACAACTTCGGTGAGACTATTCATGATTACCGGGACGCTGCTGGTTTGTGTGCTGGCGGCATTGGTCGTGGTTCCGTTTCTCTGGATGGTGGCCACGTCTTTAGTGCCTGCCCAGGAGATATTCACCTGGCCGCCGAAGTGGTTTTATGGAAAATTTGATTGGTCATCCTATTTGATCGCCTGGCAGCATGTGCCTTTTGCCACCTATATTTTTAATTCGCTGATTCACTGTTTTGGTGTGGTGGCGGGGCAGCTTTTCCTCTCGGCCCTGGCGGCCTACTCTTTTGCCAAATTGCGGCCGCCTTTGGGGAGAATGATTTTGATTTTATTTTTACTCACTTTGATGATTCCGGCTGAGAGTATCCTGATCCCTTTGTACCTGGTCATGAAGAGTTTTCCGGCGGAAAATATCCCCAATATTAATTTGATCTCCACGTTTTGGGGATTGATTCTGCCGACCATTGTTTCGGCATTTAATATTCTAATTATGAAAAGTTTTTTTGAACGTCTGCCGGATGATTGGTTGGACGCAGGTCGTTTGGACGGCTGCTCGGAGTGGATGATTTTTAGAAAAATTGTCTGGCCGGTATCCCGGCCGATTTTTGTGGTGTTGGGAATTTTTGGTTTTATTACCACCTGGAATAGTTTTTTCTGGCCCTTAATTGTGATCAATAACCCGAAACTTTATACGCTCATGGTGGGTGTGCAGAAAATGGTGGAAAGCGGCGAGCCCTGGAACATCATTATGGCGGTGGTGACACTGACAACCCTGCCTACCATCTTTCTTTATTTTGCATTTCAAAAATATATTGTACGCGGTGTTGTATTTACCGGTCTGCAGGGGTAAAATACAGCAATACATTTTTTATGGAGGAATGAATGGCTACGAAAAAACGCAGATTAAGAAAACCGGTGAATCAGGAACTGGATATGGCGGATCATGCCAGCCGTTTACGCTCTTTGCCCGCCAATCCTTGGGAAGCAGCCCGGGGGATACTGATTTGGCTGGCCGCCGGTGTTGTTTTATTTGCGCTGGGTTGGCTGGCACTGGGAAGGTAATGGCCGGACCCGCCACACGTGACCCGTTTCACAAAAAGTTAAACCATGCCTTAACCGGCGCCCGCTTTGAGCATGTCCTGGCGGTGGCGGATATGGCCAAGGCCATGGCAGGGCGCTATGCGGTTTCTCCACGGCGCGCCTATCTGGCCGGACTGCTGCATGATTGTGCCCGCGATTTGAAACCATCTGCACAAAAAAAACTAATACAACAATACCGGGGACGCTTTGCACCGGCAGCCACATGTGCCGACCCCTGTCTCTGGCATAATCCGGCAGGTGTTTTTTTGGCACAAAGACGCTATCAGGTAAAAGATCCCATGATTTTACGTGCCATTGGGATGCACTCGACCGGGCACACCGGGATGAATGCTCTGGACCGGTTGATCTATGTTGCGGATTTTTGTGAGCCGCACCGTACCCACACGGCCGCGCAAGCGGTACGCCGATTGCTTGCAAAAGATTTGCAGGCAGCCGCACGCCGCGTTACGCAGGAAAAAATAAACTATCTGGCGAAGAATCATCTCACCCTTCATCCCTGGACACTGGCTTTGGCCAAAGAACAGGGTATCAAAGTTAAATCCTAAGAGCATTATTCACAGATTACTCAGATTTCGCAGATTAAAAAATTAAAACCATTAAAGATCAAAATATTTTTTAGGGTTAAAAGCGTAAAGAAAATAACTCTATTTATTTTTAAATTTATGTAATCTGCCGGTCCTGCGAATCAGATGATTTACTATCAGGGAGCAGGGCGTAATCTGTGGATTAAGCTTTTTTGGTTTGGAGGGTTTGGGTCATTTTGACATCAAAGCATTTCTCTGCCAGGCCGAGTAATTTTGTGTATTCCCATGAACCCTGGTCAGTCAATGTGTTGGCAGATGCTTGAGGAATGGCGGGCAGTCCTAAATGTGCGCCGCTGATGGCACCGGCCATGGCTGCGGTGGTATCCACATCGCCGCCCACACTGATCGCGGTGCACAGGGTCTGCCAATAGTCATCCGGTGATTTTAAAAATGCATACAAACTCCAGAGTACACTGCTGGTGACAAAGGGAGAAATTCCCTGCCAGGTTTGCTCGTATTCCGGCAAGACTCCTGTTTGGGAAATAATCAAGAGCGCTTCGCTCAAAGGCAGGATGAGCCAGTCCGGCAGGGTGAGGATACTTTCCGCTAAAATGGGATCATAAGGCCGTACCCACAGGCTGAGTTGTTTTAAAAAGGGTTCCATGATAATTTCCGGGGTCTGCATGGCAAGACCCACCGCGCCGCCAAGCGCAATGGCGCCGGCAATACACCGGTTATCCTGGTGGGTGATGCGGCTTTGGTTTTCAGCAGCGATTTGCATCTGGTCGGGATCATCAAAGAATAACAGTCCCAAGGGTGCCGCGCGGACCGTGCTGCCGTTTCCCGCCGCCGGTGCCAGGGTTCCGGTCTGGGTCCAGGAAAAACCCCGGACCAACCGCCGTATCGCCGCTTCAGTTGATTTTCCAAATCCGATTAATTTTTTAAATTGGTAAAGTGTTGCGATCCGGTGGGCAAAGTCAGCGGGATCAAATTTTTGACAGTGGAGATAGCTGATCATCAGTTCGCGGGATAACTGACCATCATCACTGTATTGTCCGAAAGGATAGGGGAAATGGGTCCATTCACCTGTGCGGCCGGTGAGCAGGATGTCCTGAGTATAACGCTGACAGATTACAGTCGGGTACCCTTCGGCAGGATAGCCGACGGCATCACCCAAACACAGACCGATCAGACACCCTTGAAACTGATCTTTGCGCGGTAGGGTCATAGTAGGTTCCTTTACATGAATAGTTTCCTGCTTTTATAGTCGTCACAATTCAAGGAAAACTGATGGGGAAATGAAATTATTGCCGTTCCGTATTTTGTCCTTTGGCAGCTCACGCGATCAATTGTTTGATCAGGCGCCAGTAGGGAATGGTCGCGACCATTCCCTACTGGCGGTTGAGACCTGTGTGCATTGTTTCACTCCTGTGCTGCAAAGGGGCTTTATCGTGCCGGCGCGAACACAATGGGCAGCCTGCCCGGCGTACTTGTCCGGCGCATGCCGGATGCCGGGTAAGCCTGTGGATTTTTATTAGTGGTTAGCTTTGGTTTTGAGTTTTTCCAGGGAAATTAAGTTTGGCAAAATCAATCGCCGGGATGGCATCGGTTTTCTCCACTTGGGGCATGTCGATCAGGGGAATCCGGGGATAGCGTGTTTGGAATAATTTTCTGGAATCATCCGTGATTTTAGGTGCAGTGGTATTTGCCAGATTGTAGACCATGCCGATCACAGTGATATTGCGGGATAAAAGTGCTTCCAAGGTTAGCAAGGTATGGTTGATGCTGCCTAACCGGGGAGAGGTGACCACCAGGACCGGAAGGTTTCGTGCTGCGACAAAATCCAGCATGGTACAGTCAGGTGTGATAGGGACCTGGATGCCGCCGGCACCTTCTAACAGGATGGTCTCATAAACTTGTCCGAGACGTTCCAGATGGGTGTCAATTACGGAACAATCAATGCTGCGGTTTTCCTGGGCGGCGGCCAGGTGGGGTGAGGCCGGCAGGGAAAAAACATAGGGGCAGGTGGTACCGTCCCGGTCCAGGTCATGTAGCGGCACCTGCATCAGCTTGCGGTGCAGTTGAATATCTTCGCTGATGCCGCGACATCCGGTCTGGACTAATTTGGCAGTGATCACGGTTTGGCCATGATTTATGAGATGGTTTGCCCAGGCGCCGGTGGCATAAGTTTTGCCCACGCCGGTATCAATGCCGGTTATGAAACAGGTTACCATTTTTTCCTCTGCAAAATGAAATACATGGGATGGTAAGTCAGACAAACACCCTTTTCACTCCCGAAGCGTAATGCATACTGTGACAACAGTTTGTTGAGCTGTGATTTTGACCAGATTTGTTTGGACAAGCTATTGACGCCGGTGGCACGAAGATGACGGAGCATAGACAGGGCATCGGGAAAATGGAGACTGTGGTGTTCCTCGGAAACGGCCAGGGCATTAAACCAGGGGGCTGTCATTTTTTTTATTTCTTTCAAGGCGGGATAGTCGAGACTTAGCCGGGTTAAGGCTGCCAATTCCTTAAGATTTTCCGGACCAAAGGTGCTAAAGGCCAGCCAACCGCCGGGCCGGATCAGCAAAGCGAGTTTTTCCAGCAGGGCCTGGATATTTTTCAGCCACTGGAAGGCTGCGTTGGAAACCACCAGGTCCAGATTGTCGGGCAGCGCCGGCATGGTTTCAATGTCGCCGGCTAGAAAGTGTTGCCGGGTGGCATTGAAACGGGTTCCGGGGTTCAGGCTGCCGGCGATCAGGTCGTTGGCAAAATAGCGGCGGCTGCGAAATTGTGCTGCCAGTCTTTTTGTGAGAAGCCCGGTACCGCAGCCGATCTCCAAAATATTTTCGAAATGGTTGTGCGGCAGATGTCTGAGATCGTTGAGCAGGGTGTCTGCCATGCGGGTTTGCATGATCGCATGGGTATCATAGGCTGCCTGGGATTTCTGAAAACACCGCCGGATATGATTTTTATTCATGACTAATGTGGACAAGAATATCCTCCCACTGGTCCCAGAAATAAAACGGGAAATGACCGGCACGGATGATACGGCAGGTACTCTGGTTTTTCCAAAATTTCATTTGATGATTGGAGGGGATGATGATATCGAAATTACTGATTAGAGCTGTATCGAATCCCATATATTCTTCATCATCTGTTGCTAAAACAGCGCGCTGGAGCATCGCGAGCTCATTACGCACGGCATCGAAGCTGCGCTGGGGTGCATTTTTGAAAAAACGCTCAGCATGCGGGTCCTCTAAAAACATATTACTGTAAAAACGCCGGCATGTCCGGGGGGTGAGGTTTTTTAAAGTTGCTTCGAAAATGGCAGGTGTGATGCCGTAGCGCGTATGAATAGGCTGCAAGGTGCCGTTGATTGCCAAAGAGAAGACCGTTCGGTCCGGGAGAATGTCTTTGATGCTTTGGCAGACCCAAACGCCAAAGGACCAGGCCATGACATAAACTTCGTGATAGGCTTTAAAGATTTTGGCCAGTTCCCGGGGTGGTGTGAGATCACGGTAATCATACAGCATGAGGACATCATAGCGATCACTGGTTAAATAGCGGAAGGGAGCGGCATCCATTCCCCAGCCATTGACAAAGAGCAGCAGTTTTTCTTTTTTGGTTTGAATCAGCCAGGTGCTCTGCATGGTTGTCTCCTAAGTAATTTGAGTGTTGTCACGGTTGAGTGCGGACAGAATCGTTTGCGGTAAAGCGCTCAAATCGTCAGGCGTCATGGCGGCGGATAGCGAAAGGCGTAAGCGGGCGGACCCTGCCGGTACGGTGGGCGGCCGGATGGCATAGAGCAGATATCCCTGAGATTGTAAGGTTTCGGCGGCACGCAGCGCCTGACTGCTTTTATGGATCATGATGGGCAGGAGATGACTGTTTCCCAGGGTATGCAGTCCCTGGGATTGGAGGGCCAAACGCAACCGGGTGTGCAGTGTGTGCAGGTGCTCCCGCACGGTGTGCATTTTCGGGATGCGTTCCAGGAGATAATGGACCCAGCGAACCAGCAAAGGCGGCAGGGCGGTGGTGAAGATAAAAGGTCGCATGGTATTGATTAAATAATCAACCACCACCCGGTCGGTCACCACAAAGGCACCCAGTGCAGCCAGAGCTTTGCCAAAGGTGCCGACAATAAAATCAACCTCATCAATACACTGTTGGGCCTCACATTCACCCAGCCCCAGCCTGCCAATCACCCCGAAGGCATGGGCTTCATCCACATACAATCGGGCATTGTAGCGGGATTTGAGTGCGCATAATGTTTTCAGATCAGCTTTGTCGCCATCCATGCTAAAGATACTCTCTGTGACAATTACGGCTTGCTTGAATTGGGAACGATACTTTTGGAGCAAGGTTTCCAGATGCGGGGTGTCGCAGTGGTTGTAACGCAGCAGTTTGGCACCGGAAAGCCGGATACCGTCAATTAAACTGGCATGATTCATCCGGTCGGAAAAGACACCGTCACCCGGCCCGAGCAAGCTGGGTAGGATTCCCAGGTTGGCATGATAGCCGGAATTGAAAACCAGGGCAGCCTCGCGCTTGAAAAGCGCGACCAGCATTTCTTCCACGGCAGTATAGGCAGTATGATTGCCGCTCAAAAGCCGGGAACCGGATGCACCCAGACTTTCGAACTTCTGTGTTGCCATAAAATTTTTCTGTAACCGGTTGTCGGTTGCCAGACCGAGGTAGTCATTGGAAGAGAGGTTGAGATATTTTTTGTTTTTTTGCCAGATGAAGGCACCTTCGCGTTTTTCACTGGGATGCAGTTTGCGAAGCGTGGCTGTCGCTTCCCGGTCCGCCAGAGAAGCTTCCAATTCAGGATAGGTGCGAGTATTCGTCATTGGCCGGCTTGCTCCCGGATTCGGGCGATCACAATTTTGAGTGTGTCCCGGCTTTTGGAGAGAATCGTATCCACATCCTCTTTTGTCACCACCAGGGGCAGGAACCAGTAAATTGTATTGTCCAGCGGCCTAAGTAGAAGATTGTTCTTTAGGGATTCGAGGTAGATTTGAAATCCAATTTTATCTTTTTCATCAAACGCGAGCTGGTCCTTGCGGCTGCGCACAATATCCACTGCGCCGATAAATCCGAGATAACGGATGTCGCCGATAAAATCAAAATCCGCCATTTGCCGGAGCTGGCTGTGGAAATAGGCCAGGACTTCGGATTGGCTCTGAGGGAGGGAGTTTTTTTCAAAAAGTTTTAAATTTTCAATGGCTGCGGAGCAGGCCAACGGATTGGCGGTATAAGTATGTCCGTGAAAGAAAGTCTTGCCGGCGGCGTCATCACTATAGAATGCCTGGAAGATGGTTTCCGTGGTGACGGTCAATGCCAGGGGAAGGTAACCTGCGGTCAGTCCCTTGGACATACAGAGAATATCCGGCACCACCCCGGCCTGCTCATACGCGAACATCGTGCCGGTCCGGCCAAAACCGGTAGCTACCTCATCAAATATCAAAAGTACGTTATGCGCTTGGGTTAGGGCGCGTAGCTTCTGCAAATATTCCGGAGGATAAAAGGAGATGCCGGCTGCACCTTGCATAAGCGGTTCCACGATCACAGCCGCAATGTGTGTATGCTCTTTTTCAATCAATTGTTGCATGGCGTCAAAGCATTCCAGCTGACAGCCGGTTTCCCGGGCATCAAACGTAAATTCGCTTTGACGATGTGGACAGGCCCGGCAATTTGGTGAGGGTGATTGAAAGGATTTGAAACGCAAGGGGGCATAAAGTTTATGGTACAGGGCGACACCGCCCACGCTCATGGCACCGGCGGTGTCGCCGTGATAGGCATTTTCCAGAAAAACAAACCGGGTTTTGTTTTTGTTTCCACGGTTTTGCCAATATTGAAATGCCATTTTGAGTGCCACTTCATTGCTGGTCGCGCCATTATCAGAGAAAAAGAAGCGGCGTAAGGCAGGGTTGAGCATGGCCTGGAGGCGATCAATCAATTCGGCGGCCGGGGGATGGGTTATCCCGGCGAACAATGTATGCGCCAGCTGGTTGAGCTGTTGTGAGATGCCTTGATTTAGGTAAGGATTGCCATGCCCATGCACATTGCACCACCACGAAGCAATGGTGTCATAATATTCAGTGCCATCGGCATCATAGAGTTTGACCCCCCGGCCGCTGACCATGACAATCGGATCACGGTCGGCATAATCTTTCATCTGGGTGTAAGGATGCCAGATATGCGCCCGATCCACAGCTAGGGTTTTCTCTTTGTCGTACATACTAAACTCCTAAAGCATTCAAAAATAGATATCACCACGGAGGCCACGGAGATCACGGAGAAAATCAAAAGTAAACCAGGGTTAAGAGCATATATATATAATTTTTGAAAAGTTTTTACCCCAATATTTTTTAGCTTTTATCCTTCTCCGTGAGCTCCGTGGCCTCCGTGGTAAAAATCTTCTAAGTAGTTGCGATTAAAAGTATTTTAGTTCTTTGATCAGGGCTTCATCTTCCTTTGTTTCCCGGCCCCGGGTGGTCAGGTACCCGCCGGTGAGCAGTCCGTTGGCACCAGCCAGCATGAGCAATCCCTGGAAATCTTTCATCCGTGTCTCCCGTCCAGCGGCAAATTTGATGGTTTTCATAGGATGGATTAGACGGAAGATCGCAAAGGTCTTGGCAATATCCGCAGCAGGGACCAGAGGTTGGTTTTCCAGCGCAGTCCCGGGAATCGGGATCAGGACATTGAGCGGGATTACATCCACATCCAGCTCTTTGAGTGCATAGCCCATGGCAATACGGTCTTCCATACTCTCGCCCAAGCCGATGATACCGCCCACGCAGGTTTTGATGTTGTGCTCAGCCAGCAAGCGGATGGTTTCCATCCGGGTTTCGATGGACTGGGTGGTGCTGACCAGCTCAGCATAGCGTTGGGGTACGACCTGGAGATTGATATTGTAATGCGCAATCCCAACCTTGGCCAGGGCAGCTGCGGTTTCAGCTGTTAGCGTTCCTAACGAGGCACAGACATTGAGCGTTGGATATTTTTCATGGATCGCCTGGATGGCATCAATGATTTTTTGGAATTCAGCATCTATTTTATGAAAACCTGTTCCACTGGTCACGATGCCAAAGCTTTTCGCATCATTTTCAAATGCCTGTTTTGCATCAGCCAGGATTTTATCCTGAGATGTCAGGGCATAGGTCTCAATTTCAGCTGTATGATGACTTGACTGAGCGCAAAATTTGCAGTCCTCGGCGCAAGCGCCTGATTTGGCATTCATGATGGTGCAAGCATGGAAATCAGCGGTGAATTTACCGCGTACTTTATTGGCCAGGGAGATCAGGTCGGGAATATCATCGGCAGTCAGCTTGGCCAAACGCATGGCCAGCTCACGGGGAAGCGCACGGGCATTTAAGACCTGGTAGGCTTCCAGAACATCGGGATTGATCTGTAAAGGGACTTCTGTCTCGAACATGGGCATTTTTAGACCTCAAGAGGATTGTTTACCGTAGGCAAGGAATAGGTTGACAATGATTGTACCGCGCTGATTCCCAAATGCAACAAAAAAACACGATTCACCACGGAGATCACGGAGCGCACGGAGAAACCCAAAAATCCAATAGGGTTAAAATCACAAAATTAATTTTATCACTAAAGCATTTAAAATTTTTACCCTAATATTTTTTAAGTTTTATCTTTTTCCGTGCGCTCCGTGATCTCCGTGGTGAATTGTGTTTTTTTTGAAAATAATATGCATGGAATTGGAGAAAAATCAGTCATACACGATAGAACCCTTTTCTGGCGGGAAGCGGTTTGGGGGCCGGGCGGTTGGGCCCCCGCTTTTTTTGACGCAGGAGTTGACAGGATATAATAAAAGTATATACTATTAGTATATACCAAGAATAACACCGTTAAATTGAATGCGGCGTAGGGGCGCGATTTATCGTGCTGGTGCGAACACGATGGACGTAAGTCCGTTGATGAAGCAAGTGGAAATATCGCCAAAGGCGAACATCTCTCGACAAAAATACCACGGGTGTAAACCCGTGGATTTTTATCGCGCCTGATTTAAAGAATTGAGGTAAACATCATGAGCAAGGCCATATCCTTAAAAGTCAATGAAAGCATTTTTCATGAGATCGAGATGCTGCGGAAAGAAAGCCATCTCAAGCGCAATACCTATATTAATATGGCGCTGGATTATTACAATCATCTCATGCGTCGTCGGGTCCTGAAGGGCCAATTGGCAGCAGAATCAGCCTTGGTCAGCGAGGAGTCCATGCAGGTCAATCGGGAATTGGCCGAGTTGGACGATGGCTTGAATTGACGCCGGCAGTTCCTATAAAAAAATGGCATGTCTATATTGCCAACCTCAATCCACGGCACAAGTCCGAACCTGGCAAGATCCGGCCCGTCGTGGTGATTCAGACCGATTTGATCAATACCGTGCATCCCTCCACCATTGTTTGCCCCTTAACCACCAATGTAAAAAAAAATGTCCAGTACCTGCGTGTGCATGTGAAGAAAAAAGAAGCCGGGCTTACCATTGCATCTGATGTGTTGGTAGATCAGATGCGGGCGATTGACAATACTCGCTTTCAAAAGAAACTGGGGAAATTGCATAAGGCAACCATGGCCAAGCTAAGTGAAGCCATTCGCGTTCTGCTGGATTGAAGCTGAAAAATTGCGAGGGGATACTCAAAATGAAATCATGTTTTGAGGGGAAGCTGGATCATAAACGTTGTTCCTTTTCCCGAACCGGTTTCAAACCGGATGGCTCCCTTGTGTTTTTCCACAATAATGGAATGGGATATTGCCAATCCCTGGCCGGTTCCCAGTCCGACTTTCTTGGTGGTGAAAAAAGGATCAAATAATTTATGCTGAATCTCAGGGGGGATGTCTTTGCCGGTATTGCTGATAAGAATTTCTGCATGATCATTGTTTGAAAGTGTGGCAATCGTAATTTTGCCTTTTACCTCCGGCTGCTCGCCGACAACTTCAGCAATGGCATGCGCGGCATTTATAATAATATTCAGTATTACTTGATTGATCTCGCCGGGCAGGCAGGATACCAGCGGCAGTTGGGGATCTAAGTGCGTTTCCAGTTCAGCCACATATTTCCACTCAGCGCGTGCGACGGTGACGGTGTTCATAATACCCTGGTTAATATCTGTAGGCGTCATATCTTGAGAAGAATCCGGATGAGAAAAACCCTTCATAGCGCGTACAATGGAAGATGTACGCTCTACTCCTTCCAGAGACTGTAATATGGCAGAAGGCATTTCTTTTAAAAGATATTCCAGATCAATATCTTCTGCGATTTGCCTGATTTTTGTGATTTGTTCCGAAGAGAGTGACTTATTTTTGGATGAGTCTATACAGTGCCTGACTTCCTCCAGCAATCTAAAAAGATATCCAAATGAATCCTGAAGAAAGCGAAGATTATCACCTACATACTGAATAGGAGTATTAAGTTCATGGGCAATACCGGCGGATAATTGTCCGATGGATTCCAGTTTTTGAGCTTGCAGGAGCTGGGTTTCCAGCAATGCACGTTCTGTTATATCGGTGCCAACCAGAAGATATTTTGAAGTATCCGGTGTATCCGTTGGGATCAGGGTGATTAAAATATTCAGGATTCCATCTATTTTATCAGGGTGCTTAAAGTGAATATTTGAAATTTGTATTGGTTTGTCCCGAAGCAAAATATCCCGAAAGTTTTTAAGGACGTGAGTCCATTCCCAGGGAATTGCGCATTGGGTAAAAATTTGGCCAATGGCCTGGGATGCCGGAATGCTCAATAATTTTTCCGCAGCCGGGTTCCAGTGACGGATCCGTCCATTCTCATCCATACTGATGAGGATCAGGGGATTCGCGGAAAACAACTGTTCAATTTGGGTAGTTGCATTCAGCAGTTTGGCTTCTTTCTGTTTGCGTTCAGTGACATCCCGGTCTATACCGTGATAACCATAGTGCTTTCCATTCTGGTCAAAGAGAGGACTTCCGCTGGTTTCGAGGAAAACCGGATGACCATCTTTGTGCAGATGCGTATTTTCAAGAAATTTAAACGCTTTCTGCGAAGCGGCAATAGTGCCAAAAAGTCCGGAGACACGTTCATCTTCTTCAGGCATCATATAGTCAAAGGGTGTTTTGCCCAGCATTTCTTCGGGTGTATAACCCAATATTTCGTGTACTCTTGGGCTAATATAAGTATAAACGCCTTTTTCATTCATCTCCCATATCCAATCGCTGGATGTTTCGACTATATTCCTGAGTTTAACTTCACTCTGGTGTAAAGTGCTTTCCACCAGTTTGCGCTCTGTTATTTCATGGTTCTGAACATCAATTGCATATTGCAGCCTACGGTTAATCCGGGATACATAAACAGCCACCGCAAAGGCAACCAGTAAAAAAATTACACCAAACATAGGGACATGCCAGTAGCGTTTGAAAACATCCTGGAAAGAAAAAACACCGGCGGCTTTATAGGGCCCAAACCGAAGTATCTTCAGGCAGTCATGGATGGTTTGATAATTGAGGGGGACGGTCCAGCCATGGCAGTGGGCGGCCAGAGCGGCCGGACTATCCGGTGGGAGAGTAAGTAAGGCCACGGCCACTTTTTTTGAGAGAGTCTCTGAAACATGCTGCAATTTTGCCAGCGGCCATTCCGGATAGTAGCGGGTGGAATGCAGAATAGGCAGATTCACACTGTGAGGATGCTCCCCGGGTAAGCGGATCACATGGAATTCATCCAAACGGATTTTACCTTCATTTGCTAGGTGTTCCAGCGTGTCGGAGCGGACCATGCCGACATCTACCTCACCGTTTTTTACCGCCTCAACCACCCGGTCGTGCGTGTGACCGTAACATAAGACTGAGGAATTTTTATGTAAATCAATACCCGCTTCTTTCAATTCGCGGCAGACTGTGAGATATCCGCCAAAGGACAT
>Ga0255447_1005_pt1 | contig 21616 bp, 24 predicted proteins | sample ANMaggSeSYBR02G7_FD_182668 | JGI IMG/M metagenome (GOLD analysis project Ga0255447, IMG submission 182668) | Sediment cell enrichment communities from methane seep in Santa Monica Basin, California, United Staets - ANME aggregate JGI... | ecosystem: Environmental > Aquatic > Marine > Cold seeps >... | reverse complement strand
CTCGCTGAATGCGGCAGAGAACCACAACATGCTGAGAAAATTCGCAGCCGAACAGGGCATTACCAACTATGACGTCTTTGAGGGAGTGTGCCACCAGGTTGTACCGGAAAAGGGCTGGGCCAGACCCGGCGACCTTGTGGTGGGCAGTGACAGCCATACCTGCGCCTACGGCTCGCTGGGAGCATTCTCAACAGGTATAGGAAGTACGGACATGGCCGCGGTGTTCGCTACAGGCAAGCTGTGGTTCAAGGTGCCCCAGACCATCAGGTTCGAGGTGAACGGACGCCTGCCTGATATGGTGTACAGCAAGGATATTATCCTGCACCTGATCGGGGATGTGGGTGCCGATGGTGCTATGTATATGGCGGCAGAGTACGGTGGAGAGGCAATAAGGCGCCTGGATATCAGCCAGCGCATGACCATCAGCAACATGGCAATCGAAATGGGCGGTAAGGCAGGCATCATTGAGCCTGACGCCACTACTGAAGCTTACCTGAAAGAACGCATACCAGGTTTCACACTTGACTCCAACTGGAAGAGCGATGAGGGGTGCGAGTATGCCGATTTCCGTGAATATGACATCTCAGACCTGTCACCACAGGTTGCATGTCCACATAATGTTGATAACGTGAAATCTGTGGAAGAAGTGGAAGGCACCCATATCGACCAGGTGCTGGTGGGTTCCTGTACCAATGGCAGGTTTGAGGATATCAAGATAGTAGCTGACATCATGGGTGATGAGCCTGTGGCAAAAGGCGTGCGGCTGCTGGTCATCCCGGCGTCGCGTACTGAGTATATGAAGGTGCTGCGTGCCGGATTTGTGGAGCAGTTCATGGAGGCTGGCGCAATCGTTGAGAGTCCCTGCTGCGGACCCTGTATGGGCGGCAGTTTCGGGCTGCTGGGTGACGGCGAGGTAGGGCTTGCCACGTCTAACCGCAATTTCCAGGGCAGGCAGGGCAGTGCCAAAGCTTTTGTGTATCTTTCTTCTCCGGCCACTGCAGCGGCATCTGCGCTTACGGGCGAGATAACTGATCCGAGAAAGGGTTAAACGGGTGTTGATGCTTCGCACTTTCCAGTGCGGAGTTCGTCACTCTACCAAGATGGCCATCCTGTGCATCCTTTGAATAACAACACTGATTTTTGGGATTAAAAGAAGGGCACGTACATTCAATCCCTATTACCATATCGTGATCTGTATTCTCTTAAAGCACGTTTTGATGAATACCACACTCTTCCAATCTTGACTGCATCCAAAACCCCTGTCTGGCCCTGAGGCTCAAGTATTCCTGAGAATATGTGGTTTCCTTAGCAAGTTCTTTTAGAGGCAGCAATTCATCAGTTCCACCGAAGATTGACAGATACATTGTGATGCTCTCATCTATAGCTTTAGCAATGAAATGAACAAATGGGGATAAGTTTCCTTTATCTGCAGACTTAAGAAATTGGTAATATTTCCTTCTGTTTTCTGTTTTTATAACTATAGTGGGATAACCTTTGGTAATTAAGTAGAAGTTTGTCAGCAAACGTGCTACTCTCCCATTACCATCTATGAATGGATGGATCTCTACAAATCTATGATGAAGAAAAGCAGCAGTTTCAATAGGATGCATGTTACTTTGATCGATCTTATTGATCAATTCATCCAGTAGTCTGATGACTTTTGACCAGTCGGGGGGTGTTTTTACCGCACCGGTTATTCTTACATTCTGAGTACGATATTTTCCTGCCTCTTCAAGAATACCGGCTGTAACAATTTCATGGATATGCTGTATGACAACATGATCTATTCCTTTATTGCTTTCAGCTATATCTTTCAACAGATCAAACGCCTTTGCATTATTGGTAGCTTCGAGATGCTCCCTTATTGACTTTCCACCGATTGTTATGCCTTCTTCGAGAACAAGTTTTGTCTCTTGAAGTGTAAGGGTATTTCCTTCTATGGCATTTGAATGGTATGTATGGTAAAGTCGAATCTCTTCTTTTAGTTTGTTCACAGCATCAACTGGTAGAGGGCGTTTTGAATTCAACATTTGGATTTTTTCATTAATACGTGAAAGGATACTTTCCTGAATCAATGAGGTATCGGCATTGGACATAATTCATCTTATCCGATATAGGATATTAGGATATATATCGGTATCGGTAAAATTTAGGATTACCCGATATTCATGGACACTTAATTCTATAACTGCATTTTTCGTTCTTTATTAAGGTTCTCTTTAACATAGTGTGGGTAACATCACTATTCAAGATATAGAGGCTGTCCAACAATTACTGTCAGTAACAAATCCCTTGCTTCATTTTCGATTAAAAGCTCCAGTTCGTCTCCTTTTTATTTGGATTTTGAATTAGTGGACAGCCTCTATAATGTTAACATTGAATCGCATTGCCTGAATTAATGGACTGGATCAACAGGATTGACAGGATATAAAAGTGGCTCGTACTATCTTGTAAATCCCATATAATATTTAGCCACTCAATATTGGGGAGATCCATTAATAGTAGATCAAGCATACATGGCCACCCAGATTAAACCGCTGGCATATTCATACCTTTTTCCATATGTCGCTTAAAGGAGTCCTGCTCGTATGTGTCATCGATATGGCCGTTAATTATCATGTAGATGTTATCGAATACCTTTTTTTGGTACGCATCTCTTGAGCGGACCTTAGAACCGCTCCTAATCTTTTTTATTTTCTTTAAGGTCATGTCCGTCAGTCTGCAGATGGTACCCAAATCAATCACATGTGCATCCGCATATACTAAATTAGGGCCTTTTTTGAACGTCTGGATTAATCCTGCTTTTGTCAGTACCGGGATTGTAAGCGGTATAAAGACCTGGCTGAAATTAGGGCGGGAAAACCTTGTCATGCCGATATCCCTGGATAATCCGTATACATAATCGTATAACTCCCTCACTTTTAATCCTGGCTTGTTCTCCATGGCGATCAGCGTGGATGCCATGATGATATCCTCATCTTCCAATTCAGATCAACTCCCTTATTTTGAATTAGGATGCCATAAGATTTATATCAATACGGAACTTTATTTCGTACTAATAATTCCTATTAACGTTTTTTACTATAAAGAAATTTTAAGAAACAGTCCGACCTGCCAATTATATATTGGCTTTTAATATAGTCTGTTTATCTCCATTTGTAAAAGTAGCGTAAATCCCAACAAAATTCAGCCAACAGGATGAACAGGCACCTTCCAGTTCAACAGTCCTGTAGATTATATCATCAGGCTTACCATCTTCCAACCCCAGGGTCTGGGATTCAAAATGATGACCTAGCGCGTTATTACCACTAATTGTAAGCAAGTCTAACTTATCGGCATCAAGTCCGCCTGTGAAAGTGACATAGATTATGGAATCTACTTTAATTATATTGAATGTTAAATTCTCATAGGACAGCAGTCGTTCAGATGTATCTTCCAGCATCTGTGGATTATGGACCTTCATTCTTACATGATCATTCTTTTCATCAAACCATGAAATGATACTGCTATTTTCTTCATAGACCGAGACTCTATACAACGCTTTTGGAGAAGTGCCCGCTTCAAGAACCATATCAAAATCCTTGAATGAATTTTTCAGCTCATCACCTTCAAAATAAGAAATGTTAATACTTGCATTTGGATATACTTTTAAAAATTGTTGGACTTCAGGCAATTCCTTGAAAGCTGAAGTGATATTTGACAATCTAATGCTATCGGGTTTATTATGATCAGTGGGTGCTGTAGAATCTATACATCCAAGAAACAATATGCTCGCCAGCATTATGATTAACGATAAGATGAATGTATTTGCCCGGCAAATAGTCATTTTTGCCTGTTACTTTACTTAGAGAATGCACACTTGTGAATCTCCTTCAACTGAATATTCTACCTTATCTTCGCCCATGAGAGTCCCTTTGATTGAACAAGATCCTCTGTGTTCCGATGGCACTTGAACTGCATAGGTAAAACTCGATTCTCCCATTAATACAAAGGTTATATTTTTGCCGGAAACTATGACCTGCTCTGGATGAATTATTTAAAAAAGAAAAAGGAAAAAATTGGAATTTAGTCGCGGCGTTTCAATCCGACAATTCCAATCATTCCAAGTATTCCGATAAGAGCCATTAATCCTGCTGGCGTCAGAGCTGGAATATCACAGTAATAGTGGGCTGGATCCGCATCGGTAACCTTTATTCCTGATACAGCCCCATAACCTTCAACTGTGGCCAAATTTTCATAATCAGGACAGTCATCAGGTATTGAACCATCTTTGAAACATGTCATACTCTCGCCTACATTAAGAGTGTTCTGCGGACAGGTGATCGAACCAACGATATCATCATCAACAGCAACATCTATGAGGTAATCGTCTCCGGTGTTTGTGACTACATACTTCCAGTAAGCAGTAGTTCCATTCACAAGTTTTGGACCCCGTGGACTGTCAGCGTCCAACCAGTTACCATTAATGTCCTGTACATATTTCTCGATGTCAATCTTTGGAGTTGGGAACCAGAGAAATGCGCTGGCTTTATCTTCACCAGGTATATCTTCCAATCCTCCTGCTGTCAGTTTAATTTCAATGGGAGAATCACCGGCATCCCTTGAGAACAACCCACTAGATGTAAACTCTGCCATTGAAAATTCATAAACAGCTCTAGGTTGAGTGTTGTCATCAGGATCCTCAATAAAATTATTAGGATCTAAATTCCATGCTATGTTGACTTTGCCAGCTAGAGCGGGATTATCAACTGCCACATTATTATCTTGGACATCAATTCTAATATCTGTACCAAGTGAATCTTGTATAAAATGTATTATAATAATTTCCGCTGGGCCAATGCCATCACAATCCCCAAAAGCTAAACAATCATTATTCGGATCCAAATCCCCATCAAGGTCAGCACAAAGGCCATATACTTGAACTAATCCGTATGCTGTGTCAGTAGCAGGATCATAGGCTGAATAGAATCTCATAATATCATAACCACTGGACTCACCTGCCTGAGCCATTGAATCATCATAATCCGGTCCAGAATCGTTCTTAGGATCATTATCTAATTCAATTCCTTCCTGCCACATAGCTAGTCTATTTCCAATAGGGAATGATTTTTCTCCTGTTTGATTCCAGTTCCAATCCTCGTTCCACTCACCCACACTTTTTATTCCATCCACCTCAATTGCTAAGCTTGGTGGAACGGACATAATCATAATCAATACAATTGATATTATCATTACTTTCCTCAATTATCTCACCTCTTTATTCAATGGATAACCTCCCAATCCATTATTAAACTAATTAAATCAGTGGTTAAAAAAGGGATACGAAATCTTGTTTAGAATCATTATTTAGAATTTCATATTAAATATTTATAATTAGATTTAAATATTATTTGTCCATATAAATTAATAATTTTAAGATTGGGTCATATATGTCTCTCATTGAACGGGCACCCTAGATGTTAATAATTCTTCTAATGTCCAAATAGGATATTTTCAATTTTTCAGCCATTGCCGTTGTCCTTTTAATCCATCTCTTCTTTCCAGCTGTTTGAAGAGATTTTCAGAGTATTGAAGATCAAGAGGCCACAATTTTATGTGAAAGAATGTACACCTACAGAATCAGAGGTTTTTTAGAAGTGTATTGCCTCGATTGATGTCGATCATGGTAATGATGCATGATAAAATTTCAGGCTGTATATTATTTAAGTATAATGAGTTATCTAAAATTACTTTTATTAACATTCGAGTAGTTGGCAGGTTACATAGCTTATGTCCATAGAGAATATAACTATGTTCATCAAATTGGTTTAACTAAGTAAGATTAATAGGTAATGAATCCCTGAGCATCCAACCTTATTTGTGGTATTATGCAAACAGTCAAATGGGTGATATATATGAATAATATGAATACGAAAAATGAGATAAAAAACATTATAGAATTGGTTCAACCGTTGTTGTTGCAAATTATTGCATTGAGTGACATGGTTCGCCCGTATTCTATCCCATATATAGCCTTGCTCGGCTTATTAGGTGTGCATGTAGGCCAATATAGCCCCACTACTGTCCAGATCAGATTAGCAGTATTCATACCTGTAAGTATCTGGATTATCCTATTAGTAGTTAATGATTACCTGCATCGAAATAAGGATCGATTAATTTCAGATCGACAGAATAGGTTCTTTGTGAAACATGAAGTTTCATCTAAAATTTTATTCAGTATTGTAATGGGATTTATACTCTTATTGACGGTTTTAGGAATTAGTCAGAACCTTCTTGCTGGAGCCTTTATTTTTTTAATCGTCATTGCTTCAATGGTCTATGCCCTTGGAAAAGATATCCCAATCTTCTCAAATCTTTTCAGAGGAATCTCCGGCGGATTAATCATCTTAACCACTGCTAGTTTTACCGGATTGACGGTCATCGCATTTACATTGGCAATCGTATTTACAGGATTGGATGCTATAGGGAACCTGTTTGGTGATGTTCGTGATAAATACCGTGATAAAGCAGGAGGACAACGGACCACAGCTACAGTATTCTCTAAAAATGTCTGTTTAGGAATCGGCGGACTTGGCTTTTTTTTAATATTAATTTTCCTTTACATTGTTAGTATTGGCTTTCCGCTTGAATGGCTATTACTGACAAGCATTGCGGGAGCAAGTGTCATAATAATCTCCTCATGTGAAAGTATCCACAAGAACTATTTGATGATTAAGTTGTTTGCAGTTTGCAGTTGTTTGGCACTGTTCAACAATCCCGAAATTTTACTAATCTTTCCCATTTCAATACTGTATACAATATTCGGCTACAAGATGGTGCACCATGTATAATTGGAATACATGCGCCATCAGTTAAATGAAAAATCGTGATAAATCATATGCCTATCACATCGTGAAGCTGTTCAGCAAAAAAAATTAAATTTTTTCCACATATTATTTAAATTGGTATTATTATATAAATACAGTGATCTTTTATTTTTTTATGGTATATACAGGCTGTCCAACAATTACTTTCAGTAGCTAATCTCTTGCTTTTTTTCGATTTAAAGCTCCAATCGGTCTCCTTTTTCTTTGGATTTTGAATTACTGGACAGTCCTTATAGTAATAAAAAGTTGGTAAGTAGAGTAAATTAAAAAGATGGATATAGATTAAGTATAATAATTCGGAATAATAATTCTAAATTTAGTTTCGTTTCCATATTTAGGGAAAACATCTTATATACTACTGGAGAGATAAACAAATCAAGGGGGTTAATAATTTGATGCTTTGGATGACTTTAAATATTCAATTATCAAGAATTAATAAATGATTGCATTCGCCATTTGTTGAGCATCAAAATGATGAAATAGGATTTTTTCAAAATTTAAAATAATATGAAAGGAATATGAATCTATGAATGAAAAAAAAAGAAAGAAAGAAAGAGAAATTAAAGAATTAAAAAAGAAAGAAATAACAAAATATATTATTACATATGCATTAATCATTACTGGTTTAATTTCTATATATCTTCTTTTTCAAGAAAATTTAGCCTTTCTAAATAATCTAACAGCAGGTGCGCTTTCTCTATTACTAAACATTTTTGGGATCAATAGTACTCATGATAGTACAGCAGTGATGGCCTCTGGCTTTTCTGTTAATATCATAGATGAATGCACGGGTATATATGAAATCTTAGTGTATACTGCATGCGTATTGGCCTACCCAACATCAACTAACAAAAAGTTAGCTGGCATAGCAATGGGCACACCACTTCTACTCACAATTAACATGGTTAGACTGTTATTTCTTGTATTTATAGGAATATGGCATGCAGATCTTTTTGATTTTTTTCACTATATTATTTGGCAGATTACATTGATAGTTTTTGTTGCACTTGTTTTGTTATTATGGATTTTTAAGGTGGTTAAGAAATGAGATTATTGCAATTCCTTGGAAGATTTATCTTTTTCATTACAATATTGATTATCATTTGGTATCCTTTCGCAAGCAAATATTTATTTTCGTCTACAAATGTATTAACCGTGGCGAGTTTTTTTATTTTTTATCTTCCATTAAATCTGATCCCTTTTTTCGCTTTAACCTTGGCCACTCCTATAGAAAAATCGAAGGTAATAAAAATAATTATGGCTGGTTCATTAATTATTTTTGTATTTAATTTACTAATTATAGGACTTCAATTTAAATTTCCTGCAATTATTACTGAATTATTCTTCATTTATGCAATTGGGAGAATTAGTATACCGATAATCGTATGGTTAGGATTTGTATATGATGATATTATTGGTATAAGCCTACAAAAAAATTCGAGTAAAAGAATGACTAAAAAAATTTAGCTGGTCAAATATATTCATCTTACTCAATCGCAAAGCAATTACCCTGAAATCATCCATAACAAAGGGGGAAAAATAAAACTTAACTTCCGCTATTTAAATGGAATCGCAGCAGAATTACTTGAAAATGCTATAAAAGAACTGTCGAAGAACAAAGATATCCTATATATCGAGCAAGATACGATGGTTTATGCGCACCAACAGTAGACATCATGGGGGGTGGAAAAGGTCCAGGCCCTTCAAGTTCATCCATTCAATAAAGGCTCTGGTATTCAACTAGCAATCCTTGATACAGGAATTGACTACACCCATCCTTATCTGGATAATAACTATCGTGGTGAATATAATATTATAAACAATGATAATGATCCCATGGATGATAATGGGCACGGGACAAGTGTCGCCAGGATCATAGCTGCTGAGGATAACAATATAGGAGTACTGAGTGTGGCCCCAGAAGCTTCCATATATGCACAGTGAAAATGTTAAAAAGCAGTGGTTCAGGACATACTTCGGATGTCATTAGAGGTATTGAATGGGTAATAGCGAATGATATGGACATAATATCCATGAGCCTGGGTGGAACGGGTGGAAATAATGCATACAAAGCGGCAATGGATAATGCTTGTAATTCAGGTCTCATTTTAATAGCCCCAGCTGGAAACTACGGCAGCAATGCAGATGATAATGTGGCTTTTCCAGCAAAATATGATTCAGTGATCACAGTAAGTGCCATTGATCAAAATGATAATATCTGCAGTTTTTCAAGTGTTGGGCCTGCGGTTGAACTTGCAGCGCCAGGTTTATGGATTATTACTACTGACTTGGGAGGAGACTACCAGTACTTCTCTGAAACATCCGCTGCTGCTCCATTTGGGTCAGGAGTTGCTGTTTTAATCATGGCTTTAGATCCAACTCTTTCAAATGTTGAAGTTCGTCAACAAATGCAGCTGAATGCTATTGATCCAGGCACACAGGGAAAGGATAATGAATTTGTATATGGAATTCCAATACAAGTTTTGGATATACCTTCATTTAATGCAGGTATTACCATTGAACTTAATCCGGTCGAGTCAGGTCAGAACGCATAGGTGACTATTCATGTTGATAGTTCTGGAATACCTGTTCCAGATGCTATGGTGACAATATCTATATCCGGTGGGACACTTAATCCAGTGTCAGGAGCCACGAATTCCAATGGTGATTTTACAGCGACATATATTTCTCCATAAGTTTTAACTCCATCGACAATAACCATCTCAACCGATGTAACTAAAGATGGATATAATGGTGCTGCAGTTTCAGATACGATAACTGTTAATCCGTCAAATGCAAACAATTACCTTGCTGAATCTCCACATCCTTACTCCAACTCTTATGACAATACATGGACTATCACAGAACCTGGAGCAGGCCAGATAAGGATTCATTTCTTAAGGCTCGAGACAGAAGCACGATATGACTTCGTCTATTTTTATAATGGGAACAATGTTGAAATCGCACGATATGATGGAAATCATAACGATATGTAGACACCTTGGATCGATGGAGATACTGTAAAAGTTAGACTGAGATCAGACAGGTCTATAACCAATTTCGGGTTTATCGTTGATCAGAAGGAAACAAGAATCACGTTACCGCAATTGGACACCACATTGACCACAGCTTCTGGAACACTGGAATCTAGCCAGAATACTCAGGTAACAGTTCATGTATCAAGTGGTGGGACTCCTGTTTCAGGTGCAACTGTAGATATTTTAGCATCTAACTGGAGCTTGAATCCTGCAACTGGAATTACGGATTCCAACGGAGATTTTATTGCAGCATATTCAGCATCTGAAGTAATATCTCAAACCGCAGTGCCACTCTCGGCTCCAGCATCCAAGGATGTATATAATAGCGGATCGAGTTCAATTACTATCATAGTGAATCCATTGGATACGAATCTCGTTGAATCTCCCCATCCATACTCGAATTCTTATGACAATACATGGACCATCACAGAACCAGGGGCAGATAAGATCAGGATCCATTTCTCAAGATTATAAACTGAATCCCGTTATGATCATGTGTATATCTATGATAAGAACAACATAAAAATCACACAATATGATGGAAACCACAATGATGTGTGGACACCCTGGATAGTTGGAGATACTGTGAAAGTTAGACCGAAAGCTGACTGGTCTGTTACCAAATTTGGCTTGATTATTGACCCGAAAGAAACAAGAGTTTGAATCAAATAAACTTCAAAGGGTCAGGATAGTATCAATTTCTGACCATATTGGAAATTGACCAAAGAGAAATTTCCTTCTATGCCTCTATGAACTATCAATATTAATGTTCATGAATTAATACGCCTGAATATTAGAGCAACAATAAAGATTGCCATCATCAAGAATATTGAAATTGTTGGTGATTTTACGTCAGTTGTTCCAGTTTCTCCAGTTGTACCCCCTACGACTACAACGGTTTTATCGGCATCGATTTCCTTTAAATCATTTGTTCCTATACCATATAAACCGGAAAAATCATATGAACCGTTTGCCGCTGTTGGTATTTCAACTTCATATGTTAAGGTTCCACTGGATCCGGTACCTATGGCCACCCAGGCAACCGTTTCCTTTGATTTTGAAATAATTCCCTTTTGAGCTTTGGTAATTGTCCACCCTTCTGGGACATGTTCTTCTATAGTATAACTCGAGGAATCACCAAGATTGACATCTAATTTAACCGTTATCGAACTACCTGCACTAATGCTCCCATCAGGCAGGTCCCTGGATACAGAAGACTCTTCTGCAGAAGAAACTCCTGAAAACAAAATACATAAAAATAAGATGGTAATTATTGATTTTATTTTCATTTCCATGTTATAATCTCCTGAATTAGAAAAGGATGAGGCAGATTTCTTTGCCTCATTAAGTCAATATATTTACAGATTTTTACTTCTGATATAAAATAATGCACCTAAAGCAGCAATCACTATTATTATGGCAATTACTATTGTAGTAAATGGAGATTTATCATTTGAATCAGTCGATCCATCGGAATCCGGACTCAAAGAGGTATCCTGCACAATTGCTTCACCACCACTTCCACCGGCTGCTGATGTATCGTCATTAACCGTATCTGTACTTGAGATCACTCCACTGGAACTGCTGCCACCACTCCCACCATTACTTGATCCTTCAACGTAAGTTGCAGTTAAATCAAGTTGAAGAGTGTTAGACTCCCAATCTATTGTCTGTGAAGCTTCCGCAGGTCGCGACATGGTAGGAGTCTGAATAGAAAATCGTACCAAACTGTCACTGGGTTCGTTTACAACTAAGTTTGTTAGATCACCATATAATCCTTCTTTAAGTGTTGTTATCTCCCCTAGCTTTTTATCGGTAACTGCATCGAACACGGCGACAGTTGTCCCAGCGGGTACAGCTTGACCATTAACTTCAACTGCTCCATTCAATAACATTGGAAACGGTATACTATTATTTTGAGCTACTGCTGGTGTTACCAATAGTATTATTGATAATATGGAGACTATTAATATTTGTATTCTGTTGCTTTTATTCATGATAGGTAACCCCTAATTTAATTACTAATGATTTCACTTATTGCTATAATATATATAATTTTTGTTATATAATTATTTTAATAAAGTTATTATTATATTATGATTACTTTTTTTGGATAATTGCTAATTTCTTAATGAATAAATCCTAATGGAAATTCCGATAAATTAATCAATAGTGGGTTTTATTAACCCACTATTGCATTTTAAATATTGTTCTGATTTTATCTCCTTCAGGGTTCGGGTCCAATGGCTCTCAGAGTATCTTCTTGATCCATGAAGATCCATTGACCTTTATATGGCCACATTATATAATCGTCTGTGTACAGATAACCTGCACCAGGATCACACATATTCCTGTTGTAAACGAGCTTTTCTAATCCATCAACAGGATCCCATGGACCCCACACTACACTGTAGCTATCGTCGATACCTCCAGCAATGAATGCGGATTCCGCGGTCTTTGTGTCGTAGCTTGTCAATCCAACAAGATTCCATCCAGGATACATATGCCTTGAGGGTGGTACAATAGGCAGGTCAGTACATTCAATGATGTTTGTAATAACCTGCTGAGTTGTATTGTTCACATGTATGGCATACGCAGTCAATGGTTCGATTGTCGCTGGATTATCCTCCCATTGTTGGGAACTTGCATCAAACCAGATTATGGCCTCGTAATCCACACCCTCCAGCACATGAGCCCTTGAATCATCGTCTAGGACACAAGGTACTGAGAACAGGTTCCATCCATTCTGGAGATGGATTCCTGTTATTGGTTCGCCCACTGTGACACTTAAATCAGTGCAACTGATGGATATCATATCAGGATTCTCTCCAATTCCATATTGACCACTGAAAGGATAAGTTCCTGCTGAAGTACCGGCTGGGATCTTAACCGTATATGTCAGAGTAGCATCTGTTCCATCTCCAAGTTTGGCATAGCTCACAGTCCTTTTATCTGATGAGATTTTTGCTGAACCCGGGGCACTACTGATTTCCCAACCAGCAGGTACGGTATCATCCATGAGATATGAACCTGCTCCATCCAATAAAACCACAAGGTCTACTGAAATTGTGCTACCTGCGGATTGTTCTCCACTGGGCAAATTCCTGCAGACTTCGGCGACACCAGCAGTACCGCCCACTATGACACTCAAATCAGTGCAACCGATAGGTATCATCGCAGGATTTTCTCCAATTCCATAATTACCACTGAAAGAATAGGTTCCTGCTGAAGTACCGACTGGGATCTTAACCGTATATGTCAGCGTAGTATCTGTTCCATCTCCAAGTTTGGCATAGTTCACAGTCCTTTTATCTGATGAGACTTTTGCTGAGCCGGGAGCACTAATGATTTCCCAACCAACAGGTACGGTATCATCCATGAGATATGAACCTGCTCCATCCAATGAAAGCACGAGATCTACTGAGATTGTACTCCCTGCAGTTTGCGTTCCACTTGGCAATTCCCTGCAGATACTGGGTGTAGCAGCTGCAGTTGCCGAGATAGAGAAGATTACTGCTGTTACTAGTAATACTTTCAATAGCATTGATATTGTCTTTCTTTCCATATCTATCTCTCCTTTAATGAAAGAAGAGAGGTAAGAATACCTCTCTAATTCATCCTTTTACATGCTGTTCAGCCAGCACTGCACAACTGCCCAGGCATCTGATATTTCTATTTCTTCTGCCAGCCAGTCTTGGACTGCAGCCCATGCTTCGTTGATCTCTATATTACCATTTTCATTGGCATCATAGGTGTCGCAATCCCCTGGAGTAGGAGTAGGACTAGGTCCGATCTCCCCAGGTGGTATGTACAGCCTTAGATCTCCGATCGTGACTACATCTGGCCAATCCTGAATCAGATACAACTTATCTGGACATGTCCATGAATTGGAACAGTCAGAATCGATGTAGCCGATGAGTTCAGCTATGTCACCACTAGTATGATCTATGGGTACGAGCACTCTTCCTGAAGTCCGGTCCAGATCGTCTGCCTTAACGGTTGTATATGGATCGAATCCAGCTGTGGCTGTTAATCTTACATCCCAGGTTGTTACTGTACCACTGCCATCCACATCTATATAGACAGGATCACCAAGATCATATCCATACATGCCATTGATGTCGTAGTATGTTACAATGGGATCAGGCAGATCATACAATGGTTTGTTCAGATCTAAATCGTTGAATACCTTTGTATTGGGTTCATACTTCCTTTCTGGATCTCCTTCAGGGAAATCATGCCACGCCGTTAGTCTGATATCACCATATGATATATCCATGCTGTTGTCCATGTCGACATACAACGTATCGTGATCATTGAATACCCCATCTCCATTGAAGTCATAGAACCTGAGCACTGGATCGATTCCTAGACTCTTCAATCTGTAAACAGCATCGATATCACACTGCATGACTTTTGTACCGCATGCTGGCCATTCTTCTTGATCAATAGCCCACTGTGGTATGTAAAGTCTGAAGTCACCTATGGTTACGAAACGATCGACGAAGTATTCTTTTACCATCTCTTGGTCAGGATTAATCACCCATATAAATTCTGGCTGCTCGAGATAAAGCTTGTCTGGACAGCTCCATTCACCGTTACAATCTGAATCGATGTATCCTATCAGATCTTCTGGTGTAAATGTTTTCAACGGATCAAATCCTTTTAGAGTATCACCCAGGTCACCATCACCTGCAGCTACTGTAGAATATGCAGGACCAGCGCTTGCTCTTGGTGTCAGTCTTATATCATATAGCGATACTTCAGAATCCTGATCCATATCTACATAGAGAGGATCGTTAAGGTCATATCCATACATACCGTTAATGTCGAAGTATTTTATGAGATCATTTTGGTTTGGATATAATAGCGGCAGGTCCTGATCCTCATCATTGCCTACTTTTGTATTGGGCTCAAACTTGAACAGTGGATCATCCGTTGGGACATTATGATGTGCAGTGATCCTGACATCTCCAACATCGACCCTATTAGGTGTATCAAGTTTATCAATCAGATCAACATAGGCTGAATCCATACCGTTGAATATGTTGTCATTATTGAAGTCATAGTACCCGATTCGTAATCCAGGTACGTTGCTGAGAGTATAGGTTGCATCAATATTAGCCTGATGTACCTTTGTACCGCATTCTGGCCAGCCTTCGTCAATAGCTTCCTGCGGGATATATATTCTCAGGTCGCCAATTGTTACAGTGTAATTGGCATTCGGATCTATCTCTACATCTTTGAGCTGTTGCAGATACAGTTTATCTACACATGTCCAAGAACTTGAACAATCTGAATCTATGAAGCCTAATAGATCTACGAACATTCCGCTATCAATAAGCGAAAGTGACTCTCCACGATCGTCATCTGTTGGGGCGACCGTTGTATATGGCTGGAATCCCCATATATTGGCAGTTAGCCGGATATCATTTGTACTAACATCACCACTATTATCAGTATCCACATACACTGGATCTTCAAGATCATATACGTCATTACTCTTTATATCAATATAACTTACTACAGCTTGATCCTGTGGAACCACAAGTGGCAGATTCTGGTCAAGATCATTTCCGACCTTTGTGTTAGCTGGATACTTGAAATCTGGATCTCCCACTGGGACGTTGTGCCAGGGGGTAATCCTCACATCAATTCCAGCAGTAACCTTTCCGTCACCGTTTATATCAATATATCCAGAGTCAGAATCATCAAACTCTCCTGTTACACCATCTGGCATATTATAATCATAAAAGGCAAATTGCGCTTTTATCACTGGTTTCAAGACGTATGTTGCATCAATTTCTCCCTGGTCCACTTTTTCGCCGCAGGGTTCCCACACGCACTTAAAATCTACTGCTGCAGCTAAACCTATGCTTGAAAGCATAATAGAAGCCACAACTAACATTATACTATATCTATTCAATTCTACTACCTCCAATTTTAATGATTTTTACATTAATTTTTCTTAGAATTTTTGAAGCTAGATTCCCCAGCTTCCCATTCTCCCATTATTTGAGATTCAATAAGTCGAATTGTCCCACAAATAACTTCCTACATTTATTAAATAGACTACCAATTAAATAAACGAATAAGAAGGTTTAATAAGAATTTAAAATTCGAAAAATAGTTCCGTGTTTTTAATAATTAAACTATAATTTTTTTATATACAAATAAATATTTAAATAAATCTGATTAATATTAATGTTAGCCTTAGAAAACGAGCCGATGGCCGTAGCATCCACATTGGATACTACATTAAAAATGAAAGATATAATTATGAATTACGAGGCTGTCAAATCTTTTACTGTTGAAGAGATCTTCGAATCCTCCCTGTTTCATCACGAACACACAGATGGGATGAACAGCACGAATTCGTGTCATTCGTGTTCTTTTATCTGGACACCAAACTTTTTTACAGAAGGTTTTTGCAAATCTTTATCAGCTTCCGAATATAATATGTTTGGACAGGTGAAAGAGAGAGGTCACGTGATTATTGGGTCTATGTCGGTTCATTTCTTGATCCGATGCAGCTCAGGATGTCGGGTAATAAGGTAACTTTACACTACTGGGTGAATTAAGTTCACCTATACTGTTCAAATACCATCGGCACGAGGTGAATGTTTACAATCTGTGGAGATCTTAAGGATCATGACATGGTGATATATTCAGCAATAGGAGATTTATAGGTGTGTATTTGGTAATAATGGGAAGTGGATAATATTGGCCAGTTATCGGACAGATGTACTTATTTTATCATTGATCATAATGATTGAGATCATATTGGTTTCAGGCTGTATAGATCAAACAACATCTCCAGAAAATATTGGATTAGATAATGACAGTTTAGCCAATATTACTTCAACTTTCAAGGATTTGCCTGAAGTCCAATATTTTTTAACGGTTTATCCAAATACTACTATTAACACTTCCCCTCTAAGTGGAGGTGAAATTGAGGCCGCCAGCAATACGAATTTGAAACGTGAAGGAGAAAATTCACTAAAAGCATTGTATATTATCTCGATACAAGAAAAAAACAGCAGCATTGTTTCTTCTTTCGACGATGCGAATAAATTAGTTAGCATCAAGGTCCAAAATCCCCCGATGATTGAAGATACATCTGAACGGTTGTTGTCCTATGATAATTTAACCTTCAATATCATAAAGATCGATTCCAATATCTATGTTACCTTTACGGGTGGCATGTATGCTGACAAAGTGGATTTTCTTACAGTAGATGGTTATAATGCATTAGGGCATCAATTTGAACCCCAAACTCTGGGGAAAGAAGACGCTAAGCCAGATGACATTATTTTTAATACTATAGTATTAGAGGGCGCATGTTCCTCCTGTTGGAAAAATTTTGTCGTGATTTTTGCTACATTCACAAATGGGGATAAAGAGGTTATACTGAAGGCTCATATATAGATGGTATTTTTGGAAAGGCTCAATACATCGTGAACACTTTTGATGTCTATTCTATTTAATGCATCCTTTGTGATGCATCATGGACACTGATGAAAAAGAAAGAATAGTTGACGTAAATCAGTGTGTGAAGGGCGAAAAAAGAACAGACATTTGTAAAAACCTGAATCAATCAAAGGGTTGGCTTTCCAAATAGGTTAATCGATACAAAACTGGCAAAGAGGATTGGTACAAGTCCAAATCAAAAGCACCCAAAAATCCTGGGAAAAAGACAAGGGATGAGATTGAAAACGCGTTTGTGAATATCAGAAAAACTTTGATGGACGGTAACGAACACGAATCTAAATATCTTGGTGTGGGTGCTGATACAATTCAATATAGGATGCACAACCTTGGTTTTTCAGACGGTGACACATCTTCGACCTCAACAATAAATCGAATTGTCAAGAAACACAAGCTAAAGGTAAATAAGCGCGAGCGATATAAACGGGTCAAATCCAATAAGAGATACACAATCCTAAATCCAACGCGAATCAATGAGATGCACCAGATGGACTTTGTTGGTCCGCGATTTATCTGGGGATACGGTGCATTTTCCTCACTCAATCTTATCGATGTAGTCAGTAATCAGGTTCATATCGAGCAGAATATTTCTAAAAGTATGGATACTGTGATTGCTTTTCTCATCCAGTATTGGAGTAATAACCCGATTCCAAGATATCTACAGGTCGATAATGGAATGAACTTTATTGGGGACTTTATACACCCGCGCAAATTCAGTCGTTTCACAAGACTTTGTCTTTATATTGGCATTGAAGCTGTTTTCATCGCGCCCAGAAGCCCGTGAATGAACGGGAGCATCGAGAATTTCAATAAATGGTTTGGAGAGAAGTTCTGGGATAAAGAGATTTTTGCAAATCTGGAAGATATGCGCACAAAATCAACACATTTTGTTGACCAGTATTAACGATCTTAGTGTCAGGAAAAGGAGTGACAAGGAAATAGAACAGATTGGACCCGTTATAATGCTAAGAGATGCCAGGGTAATCAATTTGAGTAAATTGCCCCTGACAGATGGGAAAGTGCACTTCATCAGACGGGTCGACAATGATGAACAGATCAATGTCATGAACGAGACATTTGGTGTGGGCAAGGAGTTCACCAGTGAATATATCTGGGCTACGATTTGCTTGAGAAAACAAAGGTTGGAGGTATATTATCGAGCACAAAATCTGGATGTTGCTGCACTGGTATAAAAGATTAGGTTATGATGTGAATGAAGAGATCAGACCAATTCGAGATGATATTTGGAAAATTTGATGATTTGTTCACGATGTATTGACACCTTCCATATAATAAAATTACCCCCATATTACTTAGACTATTTATGCTAAATTATTAATTAATATATTTCTATTAATTACCAAGTAATTATAAACAACAATGTTAGCAATTAGCATCTAAAAAAATTATTTTCCATTAGATTTGAAGTGGATACAAATTACATAAAAATACGACCTCTTCCATCTTTAAAATGTGCTCTTTAGCTGTCCTTTTAATGGTGGTCCTTATTTCACTTGGATTTAATTAAAAAGAAAGCCTACAAAGCCTTGTAGAATGGTTATATTGGGGAGGGCGTTATTTATGAATTCAATTTGGTTATAGATTCTTTACTAATTATAACCCATTCTTTTTCCAGTTTTGGATTCGAATCTTCAAATATTATCACACTATTCCTGTTAATGTCTGCATACCTTATGTGGCCGTCAAACTCATACTCTACCACCCAGTGGTACTGGCCTTTTACTAGTCTTGCACCTATCACCCCGGCAGGTATTCCCTTTGCCTCCAGTATTGATGCAAATGCCACTGAAAAGTCTTCACAATCGCCGGAGTTGCCATGGGTAAGGTAGTAATCAGGGTTTTGCCACAGGTCACTGCGGGGCGGATTATTGAATAGTTCGTCATCAGTGATGTAATTGAAATCTACCGGACTGTTGTTATGCTTCCACAACAATGCATCATCAGTGAGTATGGTGTTGCTGGCATACCATACCACGACGTGATTCCCAGGCATTATGTATGTGCTGGCATCTTCAGGATACAGTATATGGTTAGTGAGGTTAAATGTGCCCATGGGCCGCAGTGAGGTTTCAAAATCCGGGATGTTCAACTGCAAGGTACTGTTTTGGGATTCACTGCCATTTTGTCCGTCTTTATCGAAATCGGCCAGATATGGCTGGTAACCGGACTCATCCATCCCAAAAGAGCCTCCCATCCCGCCATTACTCGCCTCTGTCGTCACTGCTAAATGTGAGTTAAATGTTATTACAATCGGCACCAGAGCTATTAGTAACAAACAAACAATGGATTTAAAAGTCATTTTTTCGTTTTGAATCAGTGTTATTTTTCTGGATGTATCAGACTTAGGTCAAGTCATCACTATCATCATCATATGATGTATAAGTAATCTTCATATATATTACTTTGCATGCGCCCACTAGTAGTTTATCATAGGGGCGCAGAGTATTGTAAATCCAAACAATAAGGTGGCATTATATTGACATGTGGTACTGTTGGTTGCAGATGCCAGACCAATCCTAAAGCACTTCATGGTCCATACTACGGATGGACACGAAAGGTTCTGGGTAAAACGGTCTCTGTAATCTTGATTTTTACCACATATGCAGTACAATCAAAAAAGAAGAAATATTAAGGTGGAAAAATAGTTCCATATGTGTACCCCAAAGGTAAAAGTTGCTTAACTACTTGTCCATTATTTGGGTGCACTCCATTATAAGACTGGGCATCTTCAGGATACAATATTTGGTTGCCCCGGACAATCTCCCCATCGGCCTGGGCACGGTGTTAAACCCGGGCATATCATATGTCTGCTTTCATAAACAGACCCGTCATATCCCTGCAGCAAATCCCCAACTGATGCGGCTACATGCTACCCAGAACTGGATAGGGCAGAATATGTACCTGACCTGAAATTGCTGGTATCAACAATGGTGGATGATAGTGAAAATAAGATTGATACAACTAGCACCGATGCCAGGAATAAATCAACTGTGTTGGGTCACAAAACCATTTTTTCAGGGGATATTCGTTTCAATTTAACAGATAAGGGGTTTAATGTACCACATCATCAATATTATTGTTACATAATGGTCGATCTTATTTCCATCCAAATTTATAGATGTATAACATATCAGAAATAATAACAAAGTTTAACTGATTTGATTCGAAAGGTAGCGGCCTGACATAGTGCCAATTTAAAAACTTCTCTATACCTCACATGAATATATGCAGTGGTGGATGACGAACCCGGCCAAAGTAAACTGGATTGAACCCGATCAATAAAAGGGTAACAATGTTTCTTACTATTGTAACTCATAAATATATAACTTCAAAACCGAAATATACCCGTATGGGTGAAACCAAAGAAATTTTCATAGATGTGTTACAATACATTGAAAATAAAAAATTTATCAGTCCAAAAAAATTAGCTTTGGATCTGAATTTAAACGAGAATAAGGTTAAGCCGATAGTAGATATCTATCTAAAATACAAATTCATAGACAAATCTAACAACCATCAAACATACCATATAACAAATGTGGGTAAAGATTACCTTAATATTAAAAGTTGAATATTAGAGATAACCCAACTCACTATTCAATCATGATTTCCTGTACTTTGTCCAAAAATTCGCGCCCTTTGTCTGTGATCTGGTAATGTGTTTTTGGGTTTGTCGATTCTATGAACCCATTCTTCCCAAGAAAGTCAAGATATTTCCCTGCTAAAACAAAGTTGAGGTTTGCCCCATAAACGATCCGCGTTTTATTGGCACCACCTTTGGTAATCTTTAAAATAGCCACTGTTATATCTATCTTGCTTCTTCTAATCCTCTTTTTCTTATCGCCATTCAAATTAATATCGATTACCCCCAAAAAATCATTGCGAATAATGTTATTCCAACTCCATCTATTGACATGCTATAGTCTTAATTAGACTTTAGCTCAATAACTATCTTCGATTGAACCACCCTTTCAATGACCCACACTGGTAGTTGCCAAGTTATATTGAAATAACATTTGGTAACAATTTTAATTCGAATTAATCATACTTATATTTAACTATTTAAAATATCATGCTTATCATAAGCGTGATGGCAAGTGCTTATCATTTTTGGCACACGGCCCAAATTTCTACTTACGGGCGATGTGTGTACGGCAACCCCCACGGATGCCCCAGAATTCATTTCGTAGGTGGGAAGGGTGG
>Ga0255447_1004_pt1 | contig 21915 bp, 22 predicted proteins | sample ANMaggSeSYBR02G7_FD_182668 | JGI IMG/M metagenome (GOLD analysis project Ga0255447, IMG submission 182668) | Sediment cell enrichment communities from methane seep in Santa Monica Basin, California, United Staets - ANME aggregate JGI... | ecosystem: Environmental > Aquatic > Marine > Cold seeps >... | reverse complement strand
ACAACAGGTCATATTCATCTCGGCACGGCATGGAACAAGATCATAAAAGATTCGATCCTGCGGTATAAATCCATGAATAACTTCCATGTCAGGGACCGGGCAGGTTGGGACATGCACGGCCTTCCTATCGAAGTAAAAGTTGAGGAAGTGCTTGGTTTCAAGTCCAAGAAGGATATTGAGGAGTACGGAGTAGACCAATTTATAGCCAAATGCAAGGAGTTCGCGATCCAGCATAAGGATGAGATGACACAGCAGTTCAAGGACCTGGGAGTGTGGCTGGATTGGGAAGACCCCTACATGACCCTGAAAGATGAATACATTGAAGCGGCCTGGTGGACCCTGAAACAGGGCCATGATAAGGGGCTGCTGGAACGGGGCAAACGAGTGGTCAACTGGTGCCCCAGGTGCGAGACTGCCATTGCAGACAGTGAAGTGGAATACTGGGATGAAGAGGATCCTTCGGTCTATATCAAGTTTAAAGTGAAAGGTGAGGACAACACCTACATTGTTATCTGGACCACTACACCTTGGACCATTCCTGCAAATATTGCAGTAGCTGTCCACCCTGGTTTTGAATACAGCAAGATCAGGGCATGGAAGGATAACAAAGATGGCAGCGAAGTACTCTATGTAGCAACAAGCCTGGTCGAGCATGTGCTGAAACAGGGACGTTATACAGACTTTGAGATACTGGACCAGATGCTCGGGGAAGACCTGCTTGAACTTTCATATGACAACCCGTTATCTGACAAGGTCCCGGCCCAGGCCGGATTTGACCATAATGTTTACATGGCGGATTTCGTCACAGCAGAGAATACAGGGATCGTCCATATAGCACCAGGGCACGGCATGGATGATTTTATGCTGGGTGTGGAGCATGAACTGCCCATTTTCTGCCCGGTTGGTCCTGACGGGAGGTACACATCCGATGCAGGGGAATATGAAGGAAAATATGTCAAGGAAGTTGACGAGCTTATCATTAGTGACCTGGAAGAAAGGGGGAACCTGCTCAAAAAAGGCATGGTCAGCCACAGGTATGGTCACTGCTGGCGGTGCAAGACCCCGATTATTTATCTCGCCACCAAGCAGTGGTTCCTGAAGATCTCTGATATCAAGGAAGAGATGTTAAGCGAGATCGAGAAAGTGGCATGGTACCCGGACTGGGCCGGTTCTGCCAGGTTTGCTGACTGGGTATCGGGCGCACGTGACTGGTGCATAAGCCGACAGCGATACTGGGGAATACCCCTGCCGATCTGGATTTGTGATGAGTGCACCGCAGAAGAGGTTATAGGTACAATGGAAGAATTGCAGGAGCGCTCAGACCAGAAAGGTGACCTGGACCTGCACAGGCCAAGTGTGGATAATATCACTATTACCTGTAAATGCGGCGGGAGCATGAAGAGGGTGCCTGATGTCTTTGATGTCTGGTTCGATTCTGCAGTGGCCTCCTGGGCCACATTGAACTACCCGCGGGAGCATGAAGATTTTGACAAACTCTGGCCTGCTGATTTTATCACTGAAGGGCACGACCAGACAAGGGGTTGGTTCTACTCGCAGCTGGGTGCAAGTATGCTGGCTTTTGGCAGGGCCCCGTACAAGAGCGTGCTAATGCATGGGTTCACGCTGGACGATGCAGGCAAGAAGATGAGCAAGAGCCAGGGCAATGTAGTTTCACCAGGGGAAGTGGTGGAAAAATTCGGTGCAGATACCCTCCGGTTCTATGTACTCTCATCAAATGCACCATGGGAGGACCTTAAATTCAACTGGGACGAGGTCAGCACGATCAACAGGAAGGTCAACATCTTCTGGAACGTGTACCGGTTCCCGCTGCCCTATATGGCACTGGACAACTTCGACCCCTCGGTTGTAACCTATGATTCGGTAAAGTCTTATCTAAGACCCGAGGACCGCTGGATACTGAGCCGGTTGAATTCACTTATACTGAGTGTGAACGAGGCAATGGACCAGTACAACCTTCACAGGGCCACCCGGCCTATATCGGATTTTATACTGGAGGACCTGTCCAGGTGGTATGTCCAGCTGATCAGGCCCAGGACATGGACTGAAGGAGATGATCCTGACAAGCTGGCAGCCTACTGGGTGATGTACGAAGTACTGGTTAAGATTGCCAAGGTTATGGCTCCGTTTATGCCCCACCTGGCAGAATCTATCTACCAGAACCTGGTGCACAACATTGACTACAGCAGCCCGGAGTCAATACATATGTCTGACTGGCCCGAAGTGGAGGATGCCCTGGTGGATATTGAACTTGAGAAGCAGATGGATACTGTGCGTAATATGGTAGAGGCAGCATCCAATGCCAGGCAAAAGGTTAAACGCAAACTCAGGTGGCCGGTGCGCAAGATTGTGCTGTCCCCCGAAAATGAGCAGGTAGCACAGGCTGTGGAAACCTTGATGTCAGTACTGCTTGAGCAAACCAACAGTAAGGAAATAATGATACTTGGTAGTGATGAGACCTGGGATGAACTGGGACTGGAAACTGTGCCACAGCCAAAGGCCATTGGCCCGGCATTCAAAGGCGATGCAGGTAAGGTCATTGCAGCCATCGGTTCGGCTGATATTGTATCAATGCGGGATGCACTCGTGAATTCCGGAGAGTATGAGCTGGAAATAGCAGGGGAAACTGTTACAATAACATCCGGGATGGTCCGGTTCAATGAGACCATACCCGAACATATTGCATCTGCCGAGTTCTCTGGCGGCCTTGTGTACGTGGATGCCATGCTGACAAGGGAGATCGAATCAGAAGGATATGCCCGTGAGGTTATCAGGCGGCTGCAGGATATGCGAAAGGAACTTGACCTGGATGTAGAAGAAAAGATCAAAGCTATCGTGCTGATCAAAGATGAGCGGATACTGGATCTTGTCCTGGACTGGGAAGCGCATATTGCCGATGAGGTAAGGACAAAACTGCTTGTCATCAGCATGGATATTGAGCCCGAAGGTGACCTGGTTAAGGAATGGGACGTTGAAGGCACAGGCATGAAGATGAGCATTTCAAAGATATCATGAGATTTGAAGACTGGGAGCCGCTATACCTGGAAATAATCAGGGATATGGGTTATGACCGTGTCCTGGATGAAGAATCTGCCAGGGTGTTATCCGGAATTATTTCAGGCATGCCATCTTCTAAAATAGCATCTATCCGGAGGCTCGAAGAACTGGTCCGGGACAGGGATGTACTTGTATGCGGCAATGCACCTACTTTGAAAGGTGAACTACAAGAGGTCCAACCTAACGATTGTTGCATCATTGCTGCCGATGGTGCCGCTGCCGTACTTATGGATATGGGTATCGTGCCCCACATTATTGTGACTGATCTGGACGGGGATGTGGAAGCCGAGATCAAGGCCAGCCAGGCGGGAGCAGTAATGGTGGTCCATGGTCACGGGGACAATATACCGATTATAATGTCAATAGTCCCCAAACTTTGCAATGTGGTGGGGTCCACCCAGGCCGTACCCCTGGCTAATGTTCACAACTTTGGCGGGTTTACTGACGGGGACCGGTGTGTCTTCCTGGCACGGGAACTGGGGGCATCTGCTATAGTACTTATCGGATTTGATTTTTCAGACCCTCATGTAAACGCCATTAAAATGAAAAAGCTGGAGTGGGCACGTAAACTAATTGATGTCGTCCTGGAGAGTAAAGCAGGAGCAGTGGGGGTAGGAGGAGGAGCAGGTGCAGCAGGAGATAGGGGCTTAAAATCACAACCGATTTAAGCATACAGCCCAAACGAAATACCATGGTTAACGATGGTCTGGAAATACGTGTGGTACTGGTAGAACCGCTTTACGGGGGCAATGTGGGTTCCACGGCCCGTGTTATGAAGAATTTCGGTTTTTCAGACCTGGCACTGGTCAATCCATGTGAGCTGGGAGGGGAAGCCAGGGCCTTTGCAATGCATGCCAGGGAAATAATGGAGAAAGCTTCTGTACATTCAACCATACAGGATGCAGTGGCCGGTTCCAACCTGGTGGTAGCTGCCACAGGAAACCCGGGCGTGAGAGTTGAAAAGCATATAAGGATGCCGCCCCATTCTCCGGAGTCAGTCAAGCAGTTGCTTGAAGGAAAAAGCGCTTCTGTTTCTATCCTGTTCGGACGTGAGGATAAGGGTTTGAGCAATGATGAACTGAAGCTATGCGATATAATTATGAGCATTCCTACCAGTACTGATTATTCCAGTATGAACCTGTCCCATGCAGTGGCTGTAGTACTTTATGAACTAAGCGACCTGAAGGCAGGCAGTATCAAACTTGCCCAACATCTGGACCTGGACCTGATGTATGGTCATGTTACACAACTGCTGGGAGAAATTGATTATCCTGTACACAAGAAGGATAAGACTATATTGATGATACGCAGAATTCTGGGCCGTGCAAGATTAACATCCAGGGAGGTACAGACTATACGGGGCCTTCTCAGGCGGATTCAATATCAGTTAAAGAATCTGGAATGATTGGTCGATAGTCTCTACACATTTATTAAAATGTTTTTCTAAAAATCGACACGTATAAATATTATTACTTGCTGTTACTGTACTAACATTTATTAGTGCAAAGAGTATTAAACAATTTAAGAGGAGGAGATGGATGCCAGAAAAGGATGGTATAACTGTTCTTATTGAGAACAGGTGGATAATCATTGCAGCGATTGTCCTGTTATTGATACTGGCCACCTTCGGGTATATCGTCCTCCCGCTACTGGATGGTATCATCCTGGGATTGGTGTTTGCCTATATTGCCAGACCCATAAGAAGAGAGCTAATAAAAAAGAGGTATAGGTGAGCGGATATCTGCATTGATTGCTACTGTTGCCATAATTACACCACTTATGGGAATCCTGGGGCTGGGTATGATCGAGATAGTGAACCAGTTGATCACAATGGCCAAGAACCAGCAGCAGTTGGTCAATTCGACAATTACTTTCATAAATGAACTGGATATCCCTGAGCCTATATATCAGCTGATACAGGATGCAGTGTTAAACCTATCTTCTACTATTTTGCCCATGTTGGGACAGATTCCCTTTTCGATGGGGTTGAAGATTGCCTTATTCATACTCAATGTTATCATTTCAGTATTTGTATGCTTTTTTTTGCTAATGGATGGCTCCAGGTTCGTAAGCGCCATAATGCGTACGGTCCCTAAGGATAAGCTCGTAATTGCTGAATCGTTTAAGGAGCACCTTGATTATATCCTGGCAGGCATCTTCCTTGGTAACATTTATGCCGCCATGATCACCAGCATTCTTTCAGTCGGGGTGTTCTATTATTTCAAGGTGCCACATATCCCTGCAATGTCTGCACTGATACTGATCGCAGGCTTAATACCCATTTTCGCAGGCTGGATGGTGCTGCTGCCTATTGCAATATTCAGGTATTTGGAATTCGGGGCCGGGAATGCGAGTGTGTTTGTAATAGTATCGGCCCTCATCCTGTATGTGCCTACTGAATTGATATTCAAACCCTACATCGTGGGCAGGGCATCACGTATCCATCCGCTCCTGGTTATGCTGGCGTTTATCGGCGGCGGTCTTGTGGGTGGTATAGGCGGGTTCTTTATGGCACCGATTTTCCTTGGTACGCTTATTGCAGCTTATAGGGCATATATTGATGTTGGAAAGAAAAATGATGATTTATTTATGTCAGTAGATGATTAGTTAGAATAATTGGAAGGTTATGATAAATATGAATAGAATAGGAAGTTTTGTTTTAGGATTGTTGTTCATTTGCATGATAATGAGTACGGTACAGGCAGCACCGCCTGTTGTTACAGATGTTAAACCAAGCGGCGGGTCTTTTTCAGACTCTATCTCGATTAATGCGTCGGCTATTGACTCTGATGGGTATATTGTAAATGTAACGTTTTACTATTACAACGGCACAGGATGGGAATTCCTGGGTGAAAATACATCCAGTTCGGGCAGTATTCATTCCAGGAACTGGAACATTGAAGATGTTCCCAGTGGGGACTTCTATAAAATAATGGCCGTGGCTTTTGACAACAACACTGATTCTAACCAGAGCACTTCATCTGTTGCATTTACTATAGCCAATAACCTGAAACCCTTTGTATCGCTCGTTTCTCCTCTTAGCGGAGACACACTAAACAAGAACGTCACATTAAATGCAACAGCTAACGATTCGGACGGGACAATTAAAGATGTCACATTTTATTATGACAATGGCTCAGGATGGACCCTGATTGGTTCAGGCACTCCAAGCGGAGATAATTATTTATCTGACTGGAACACCGAGATAATCGGCAATGGTATATACAGTATCCGTGTCACGGCCACCGACAACGATGATGCCGAAAACACCAGCACAGCCACGAACATCGAAGTCGACAATACACCAAATGTTGACCCTGTGGTGGCGGTTAATGTTCCAGAGGCTGGTCTGACCTATGACAGTACTGTGCAGCTTAATGCAACAGCTAATGATTCGGATGGCCATATCACAGGTGTCACATTTGAATACAACAACGGTTCAGGGTGGACTCTGATTGGTACAGGTACTTCAACTGGAGATAATTATTTACTTGACTGGAACACCGTTTCACTGGGGAACGGGGCTAACTACCAAGTAAAGGCCACAGCTACCGATAACAGGAACGGGACGGCCACCAATACTTCAGGAACCTTTGAAATCTTAAACAACCACACACCTAAACTAACGATTGTTGGTAATGGTGTTAACACGAGCGATGAAGTTACTCCTCATGATTTTGAGTTTTCAGTGACCTATACTGAGGTAGATAATGAAGAAGCAGAATGGGTAGAATTACATATCGAAGGTGACTCAAATTCCCCCTATAATATGTCCAAGACTGGTTCCAAAAAACCAAATCAGGGCCAGGTTTATAAAAAAACGGTCACATTGACAGCAGGTACTACTTCAAAAACATATCACTTTTATTTTAAAACTAAAGATAAAAGCGGAGAAACTGACTCAACAAGTGGTGATAAAAAAAGTTTAATTGTACGACCTACCACATATGAATCAGGCAACCGCATCTGGGATGAAGACAAAAATCTATCTACCACCTACACCTGGAACCCCCAGAGTTTCAGCGGCTTCTACTATGACCTTGACACTGACGAAGGCAGCGAGACCTTGACCATTGAAGATATCGACAGGTCGCTTGGCAGGGGTGACATCATATATGAAACATCCCCCATATCTATCGATTTCGAGCAGGACATCTGGAAGACCTACGAAGTCATCGGCTTCATGGCAGACCGCTACTTTGCAGGTTACACCGACAATACCACCTTCGCTTCATCCGACGAAAGCTTACTGGATGAGAGACAACTAAGTAAGGTACTGCAGGATTCGGACAAAAAATACAATCTGAGGTCAGGTTCATCCCTGGAACTGGAAGAAGGGTATGAATTAAGGATAGCAGAATTCGGTTCAGAAGGAAATGCCGTGATGGTGGCATTGTTCAAGAACGGCGAAAAAGTGACAGAAGATATAGTCGAAGAAGATGACACCTTTGTCTATGAGAAAGACCTGGGGGATGCAGATGATATACCTATCCTTGCTATCTACTTTGACACAGTATTTGTGGGAACTGAAACCAGTACCATTGTAATAGAGGGCATCTTCCAGGTATCTGATAATTATATCGATGTCAGTAAAGGGGATGAGTTCGGTTTGATGGAGATCGATAGCGTGTCCTCGTCAGGCATTAAAATGGAGAATGAAGATTCCGTAAGCCTGGGCAAGGGAGATGATTTCAACCTCATGGGTAAGATCAATATCATAGTGGCTGATCATAATACACTGCGGTTCGCTCCTTATGTTGATATGTCAGAACCTGGTACCTATGAACTAAGGGGTACGGTGACAAATGAAACCGAATTTAAGTGGACACCCTTCAACTTTGAGGGGCTGCTCTATGATATCGACACCGGGGAAGGCGATGAGATATTACGTATCAAAAGAGATAGCTCTGGTGATCGGTCAATAGGGGAAAATGATCTATCATACACAACAAGCCCCATCTCAAAGAACTTCGAACACAGTGGCGACGGATGGGATACATTCCAGTCCATTGGGTTCATGGGGGATACATATTTTGCAGGCTACGAGTCCAATTCATTTGTCTCCAGCGACAGGAGCCTCATCAAGGAAGGCAAGCTATCCAAGATACTTATCGACGAAGATAAAAAATATACCTTGCATATCGGTAACTCACTCACCTTAGAGCAAGGATACAGTCTCAGGATCGATGAGATCAGCCGCGATGGTGATGCAATAATGATAGCCCTCCTGAAGGACGGGGAGGAAATTACCACTGATATCATCAGTGGAGGAGATACCTACATCTATGAGGTAGAAGTGGATAAGACCGATATACCTATTATAGTAGCTCATATTGACAAAGTATTCAGGGGTATGGAAACGAATTCAGTATTCATAGAAGGTCTATTCCAGATATCTGAAAGTTTTACCACAGTAGAAGAAGGGGATACCTACGGTATCATGGAAGTAGAAACATTATCTTCATCTTCCATTGTATTGGAAAACGATGATGATTTCAGTCTCGATAAAGGTGATATCATAAACATAATGGGTGAAATCAAGTTCAAGGTCGCTGATTCAAGTGAAGTCCGATTCTACCCATTCCAGGAGATCATAGTGGAAGAACCCCTGTATCTTGACCTGGACATCCCAGACAGTGTCTATGAGAACGAAGAGTTCACCATATCGGTCACTTCTGACGGTGATGAAGTGGAAGATGTATCTATCTTTTTTGATGATTCCGAGATCGGTACCACTGATTCTGATGGTGAGCTTATATATACACCCGTTGAAACCGGTGAGTTCAAAGTTACTGCCTCCAAATCCGGTTATGGGAGCGACAGCGAGGACATAGAAATCCTGTACCAGCCAAAATTGCTGGAAATAAGTGCCCCATCGTTAGTGGACAAGGACGAGACCATTGTCATATCAGTAACTTCCGAAGGCAAAAGCGTTAGTGGTGTTACGGTTATGTTCGGCAGCAATGACCTGGGGACAACCCCTTCAAGTGGAAATATCACCCACACACCTGACCAGATAGGTACCCATACGATCACTGCTTCCAAATCAGGGTACCAGGACACTTCAAAGGATATTGATATCACAGACCCGAGTGCAAGACTTGTATATTCGAACCTGACCATCGAGCCTAAAAGTGTGGAGCCGGGAGAGAATGTAAACATCACAGTGGAAGCAGCCAATTTCGGTACGCTCCGTGATGCAGATACAATGACCATAAAAGTGAATGGTGAAGAAATAGCGACAGAAGACCTGGTCCTTGGTCCTGGTGAGATCATGACAATCGAATTTACATTGAACAGGTCCAAGCCCGGCACATACCTGGTTGAAGTTGATGGGCGTAGTGATACTTTCAAGGTTATGGGTAGTCAGTTTAGCTCCACAACCATAGTAGTACTGGCAATCCTTGCCATACTCTCCATCACGGCTGTTATCTATAGCTTTGCCCAGGGCACACTGTCATTTGACATTATAACAGGCAAGGCCCAGGCTTTAAAAGAGTCATTAATGCGCCTGATAGAGAAATAATCGAAAATCAAAATGAATCTTGAAAGGGAAGAACGATTCATTCTTCCTTTTCTTCCATACCCATAACATCAAACAGCATCTTGACAACTGCCTCTTCTGCCAGTTTCATCAAGGTCTGTTTATCCTTTGTACCGCTGAACACACCCAGAGGTATCTGTGCTCCTGCAGAAGTAGAGTGTCCACCTCCATGCTCTTCACCAAAGGCTTCACGCATGATTTCACCGATATTGACCCTGACATCTTTACTCCTTCCTGAGACGTGGATTGAGTTCTCTGTGAGCCCGTAAATAATGGTTGTGGTAACGCCTTCAAGATTCAGCAAGTAGTCTGCTGCCTGGGGTAGGGCATCGCGGTCCCTGATCAGTCCCACATTGGAAATAAGGTAACTGCCAGTGACCTGCCTGTTCTGAATAGCATAGCCCATAATGTCAAGGGTCTCAGTTGACATGGACGGGGTCTCGATCTGGCTTAATATATCGTGATCCACAAGGGGATACAGGAATGCTGCGGCTTCAAGATCAGACTGGGTGGCATTCTTCTTGAATTCATGGGTATCCACCCTGATACCATAAAGGAGTGCTGTTGCCAGTTCACTACTGAAATTGATATGAAGTTCCTTTAAATACATGGCCATTATGGTTGCACTGGCACCTATATCGGGTTGGATATCAATAAAATCAGCCTTCACTTCAGATATGTTAATTGGATGGTGGTCGATCACTATATTGATTATGGTATCGGACGGTACCAGGTTGTTCATGCCTGGTATGGCGCATTCAAAAAGGGCAATATTGGAGAACTCGGAGAGGTCGTATTTTTCCATCCGCTCGATGTCTATATCCAGAAGGTTTACAAAAGCTTTGTTTTCCTGGTGCCCGATTTTACCGTGATAGAGTATCTCGGATTCAACGCCCACAGTTTTGGCGATCTCACTTAATGCCATGGCACCTGACATAGCGTCAGGGTCAGGGTTATTATGCATTACTATGGCAAGTTTCTTGCCGTTCATTTTTTCAATACATCTCTTGAGTTCGCGGGCCTTCTTCAGGCTGGCTGCTCTTTTTACTGACTGGACTATAACATTGGCAGCAGCACGTGCAGGCAGTATGGCCGAATCCACACCGGCTGCTTCAAGTTTATCTTTGTTATTCTGGTCAATGGCCCTGGAAACCGTATATACATCCGGTTTGATATTCTTGATATGAGCAAGAGCTTTCAGGTTTGCCTTGCCGTCTGAACTTAAAATAAAGGCTACTTCAAGGCTGGGCATATCCAGTGCATTTATAGTCTCGAACTCACTGATATCGCCGATTTCCACATCATATCCCTGTTCTTTTAGGGTTTCGACTTTACTGGCATCTTTTTCAATAAATATCAGGCTTATATCCTGATCGTCCAGTTCCTTTGCTACTGCAATCCCCATTCCACCACTGCCAAGGATTGCATAGAAGGGTTTTGTTTTTACTTCTTTGATGGTTTCCTCTTTGTATGAGGTGTCCGGGGTAGATTCGTCTTCTATAAAAAGACCTCCAATGATATTAGGTCTTAGTTTATGTGTTAATAAAGATTAACTTAACCATTTTACAGCCCGAACTTTTAGCATGATACAGACAGTTACATTACCAAGTTACCATAACGTCAAGTTAGGCTTGCAACCAAATCCGTCCCAGTATTTATTAATTTGTGTTACTAATATAGAAAAACATATTACTATGTAATTCCTATAACCGGAATTGCAGATGGTAGTAATCAAATGTGTAAGCAATAAAATAGCCAATAGAATCAGCTCAGTCACCTGAGAAAACTATCATCCTCCGTAAATACATCTGCACTATAAATGAAAAATGCAGAGGGTTGTTCCTCTTCTCTCTGCGTTTTCAACCCACTATTGATATTTGGAGCATTCGGATGACAAAGAATCAGTCAGGATCGGGATAACGCTCCAGAGCGATTTATTAACACATTTTGAATATCCACTTCAAAAAGCATGGTATTTTGACCGGATTTACAGGATTTACAGGATATTAATGTTGCCTCGTATCCTGTCGATCCTGTAAATCCTGTCTAATAATTTTTAAATTACCCTTAGATTTGAAGTGGATACCATTTTGATGATTTTTTCGGTATATCCGCACCCATCACACCCATCTGACACCCTGGTCGTAAATTGGATTATATTCCAGGCCCCGCCTATGCTTTTAATTGACCTGGAGATACTTGAGAATGGACAGGATACTTTCGCAAAATACACATGCCTGAAGTTGAGTTTTTACATATATATAGTTAGTCCTTATTATAGTGGAAAAAGATATATTGGATAAAATTATATTTTGTATTATGAGCCAGAATATCAAAGTCAATGACAAGGATAAGCACCTTTTTGATATGTTACAGGCCGAATTCACTCTCAAGGCCGGTAAAAAAATCACCCAACAGGAACTGTTCTCAAGGATAATTGAGTTCATGGGGTCAAAAAAAGATAATTTCTTTGGTAAGCTGCTGGCACTACCTCTTTCAGAAAAAGAGATCAGGAAAATAAAAGCTCTTCAGACCGATTGGGGTGTTAAAACAGAAGAGTCTGATATCGACACTACAATATACGGGGCATGAGATGAGTATTTTTATAGATACAGGCATCTTTATTGCATACGTTAACAGGAAGGATGAGCATCATAGTGCCGCCACGGGCATGCTTGAGAGCATAATGAAAAACAAGTATGGTGCAGCATTTACCTCCGACTTTGTTTTTAATGAATTGATGACTTTTATACTTTACAAGACAGGCGATGTTAAAAAAGCCGGACAGGCAAGGGACATCATACTTGGTAATGAAAAGAAGGATATCCCGAAGTTCATAAATATGCTTTTCATTGACCAGGAGATACTTGAAAGAGGGTGGATTACTTTCGCAAAATACGCAGATAAGAAGCTGAGTTTTACTGATTGCTCAATAATCGAACTGATGAAAAATAAGGGCATAGACCACCTGGCCAGTTTTGATGGTGGATTTGATGGAATAGTGTCAAGGATAGGGTACTGATACTGCCATTGAGCATAACATCAAACGTTGCGGTATAAATAAACACCAAACAAAATTGATTTCTGCTTTTCATCTGTGTAATCTGTTCATTCTATTCTGCCACAGAGGACACAGAGAGCACAGAGTATTTCCCCTCGGTGTCCTCTGTGCGCTCTGTTTGTCGACAAGAAGTTATATCACAGATTGCCCTCGTGGCTACCCCTTTCATTCGGGGTAATCCTACCGCAGAATGCGTGGATGGTAACGCCCACGTAGTAAGCCTGCGGGACAACGTGGAAAAAAAAATCAGAAAATCCGATTCGGATTAACTGCCAGGATAAGAACGCTATGAAGAGTGTAATGCGAACCATCGAAAGAGTCGTAACACAGGATAAGCGAAAGCGGATTGTTACGCTTAAACCAAAAGGTACGAAATCAGACTATAACGGCTGCAGAGACGTTATAGGGAATGAACAGACGGTTTCCGGCTTACAGATGGCTTCTAAGGCTTTCACAATTATCTGTGATGTAGAACTTGGTAAGCCCAATATGCTCCCGGAAAATCCGGGTAGTGACCCCGTGAGGGCAAACGATGGCATAGTGGGTATAGGAATTGGTAAAAAGCAAAGGACACCTTGTAATGAGGTGTATAGAGGTTCAAGATTTGCCTTAACCCGAAAGGGCGCAGACTTACCAATGGTGTTCCATTGTATGAATGGAGGCAAACCTATCAATGTAAGATACTCAACGACGCTGAAAAGCGAGAGACTCACAGACGCTAAATGTGTTAATAGGCTGCAGACCGGAATTACAAAAGCAATTATCGAAATGATAACTGCTGCCCTATACAAGGGTTATGGAAGGCTTGAGCCGTATGCGGTAAAAGTCGCACGTACGGATCTTAGAAGAGGAAGAGCGAGTAATCGCTCTTCCTTATTCGGCGGTTTTCTGAATAGTCCCAGTAAATAATAAAAAGTCTCAAACCAGGCGCCAAAAATATAATATAATAGATCATAATAAAAGAAGAAGAGGTATTCGACATGTTGATCCAATATATTAAGGCTGCACTTGAACATGCCAAATATGAAATAATAGATGACGAAGAACCGTATTATGGCGAAGTGCCAGAACTTCAAGGTGTATGGACTAGCGGAAAGACTCTAGAAGAATGCAGGAAGAATCTTGAAGAAGTGATCGATGAATGGATAATAATCAGATTAAGGAAGAGATTGCCGATTCCTCCCATTGGAAATTTCAATATCGAAACCATGGGAGAACTGGCAGTTGCCTAAACTTACTCCAGTGAGTTGGAATGTTTTAGTCAAGCGCCTTAATAAGCTGGGTTTTGAAGGTCCTTACTCTGGTGGGAAACACCCGTTTATGGTAAAAAATGATCTTGTTTTAACAATTCCAAATCCTCATAGGGCTGTAATTAGTGTGGATTTATTATCAAGAATATTAAGACAGGCAAAAATATCAAGAGAAGAATGGTTAAATAACTAAAATAAAATAGTTCGTTTGTCACTAAACGAGGTTCAAAATGCACATAATTGCAGAAGAAATTCGGGACTGTAAAAAAGGCTGTTTTGTAAATTTATACCAAGACATCGAATATAAGGATAGAAAATGGTTAAAAAATGAAATCGATTGCATAAAACCATTGGTTTATGGTGCTGAAAAGCCAAAAATACGTATCCACTTCAAATCTAATGGAAAATAATTTTTTTAGATGCTAATTGGTAACATCGTTGTTTATGATTACTTAGCAATTAATAGAAATATATTAATTAATAATTTGACATAAATGGAAAAAGTAATATGATATTAATTTTATTATGTATATCTCGAAAATAAATTGAATTAAATAATATATATTGCTATGAAACCAAAATCAATTGAACAACAATTACAATCGCTAAATATTCATCCAGATGAAATTTCAGATGAACATACATCTAAAGCTGTTAATCTCCTATTTCAGTTGATTGAAGAATTATATAAAGAAAACGAAAAGTTAAAAACTGAAAACCAAAAGCTACGAGATGAAATCAATTTATTAAAAGGAGAACAAGGTAAGCCGGATATTCCATCCTCTAAGAAGAAACAAAAAGGAGATATCTCTTCCGAAAATGAACGAAAAAAACAAGAGCCACCTAAGCAAAAAAGATCTAAAGCAAAAAAACATAAGATAAAAATTGATCGTACTGAAATATGTAGAGTAGATCAGACCAACTTACCTGATGATCTGGAGTTCAAAGGTTATCAACGTGTAGTTGTTCAAGGAATTTTAATTAAAACCGACAATGTTGAATATCAAAAAGAGGTTTATTACTCACCTTCCCAAAACAAGACCTATATTGGAAAATTACCGATAGGGGTTAAAGGTGAATTTAGCCCTGAAATAAAATCATTGGTATACACAATGAAACATGTTTCCAACATGTCTGAACCAAAGATACATGAATTTCTTGAAAATTTTGGAATTCATATTTCGCCGGCTACAATTTCTCGCATTCTTACCAAAAACAATGAACTCTTTGATCAGGAAAAGGCTGATATTGTATTAGCAGGGATTTCATCTACTAGATATCAACAAATCGATGATACTTGTGGAAGAGTTAAAGGGCAAAATCATTTTGTCCAAATTCTATGCAATCCATTTTATACGGCTTATTTTACTACCCCTCATAAAGACCGTTTAAGTATTTTAAAAATAATACAAGGTGGTAAAATAAAAAATTATAATTTCAATGAAGAGGCATTTACTTTACTGGAGATTTTTAGGCTTACTAAGAATATGATTGCTCAAATTCGAGATATGGTTTTTGGTCAAATATTGGATAATGAGCAAATGGAGCAACTTTTAGAAAAGATATTCCCTGATCCTGGTAAAGGTAAAAATTCACGGAAAAGAATTATGGAAGCGGGTGCTATTGCAGCCTACCAACAACAAACTGATTATCCAGTCATTCAAATACTTTTAAGTGATGATGCTCGTCAGTTCAAACTGATAACTTGGGAGCATGCACTTTGTTGGGTTCATGATGGGAGAAACTACAAAAAGTTACACCCTATAGTGCCATTGCACAAAGAAAAACTTGAGAAGTTTTTAGATCGATATTGGAATTATTACGGGAAACTTTTAGAATATAAAAAAAATCCAAGTTCACAGATGGCTAAAATATTATCAGCAGAATTTGATAAATTATTTTCTACTAAAACGAAATATCGAGCTTTAGATGAGCGGATTGCAAAAAACAAAAACTAATAAGGCACAACTTTTGCTGGTATTAAAATATCCAGAACTGCCTTTACATAATAATGATGCCGAACTAGGAGCACGGGCACAAGTTCGTAAACGAGATATAAGTTTGCATACTATGACAAAAGATGGCACTAAAGCTAATGATATATTTATGACGATTGTGCAAACGGCAAAGAAATTAGGCGTAAGTTCCTATGAATATATTCATGATAGAGTTAGCGAGAGTTTTTGTTTGCCTTCTCTTTCAGAATTGATTGAAGCGAAAAAAATTACAAAAATCAATTACGATACGAGTTGCTACTTGTAGTGTTGCTTTTCGATTTAAAATAGTGCCAGTTACCCTCTAATTTGAAGTGGATACAAAAATACTTCTTATTACTCAAGCACCTTCATTACAAGCTTGGTTAAACGGTAAAATTAGCAATTCCCCAGATGGAGGGCTTGTAAGCACTGATAACAATTTTTTGATTAACAATTTATTACCTGTTTTTGGTTTATTGAACGAAGAACTTGATCTTTTCAAAGAAAATGTTTTTTGGATTCATACATGCAACTGTTATCCTTGGTATCGGGAATATATTAATAATAAATCCGGTAAACCCAAGAGATCGGATAAAAGACCAAATAAAACACAAATTAAGAACTGTCTTGGTCAATGGAAAGATCAGCTACTAAAAATTGATTCATTAAATGCGATTGTTTTAATGGGGGAACCTTCTACACGTTTATTTCCTGAGTTGAAAGAAGGATCAGAAGGATTTACAGATTTAGTTCGGAAAAAGAAGATTAGAAATGACATTATAGAAGGAATTGAGATATTACCAATTTACCACCAATCAACAAGTAGTTATATATTCAACAATCCAATTGATAAATCAACAAATGATGAACTAAAGTTACTTTTAAGGGAGCACTTCTTTAAATGGTTTAGTTAATACTGCGTTTTGTCCCAACCGCAGCAGAGTTACAGGGTATAGTTATTAGGATAAAAGAAGGAGAGGGATTAATCATCTCCAGGTTCCGGTTCATCTGATTCGGATTCATCAGGTTCTTCAGCTTCGAGGATACTGAACATGATGTGCTGGTAGGATTTATCAGGTTGAGGTTTCCCAGTGCCCCACACAGGCCCGAGCTTGAGGGTGCGGCCCTGGTGCGGGAACTCCATGTCTTACGGGCCGCTGGTGGGTGTGGGGCTAAAACCACAGGCAAGGGAATGGCGGTATAGGGGATATGGGGAAGAACTGCTGGTAAAAGCTAAGAAATCGTCATTCCGGCACTACTGAGAGTAGGCTGCGCCGATAGCGGCGGCAGTTCAGTGCAGATATTGATATAATCTGCTGGTGGCCAGGTACAATAGTATTCTATAAGGGGAAACTTTTATTAATTATTTCCCCTTATAGAATACTATGATCTCAAAGAGACTCTGGGGAAACATAATTAAAGATTTCCAGAAAAGGCGATATCGTGACATTGTAGAGAGGGATATACACTATCCTCTTGACATCCCATTGGACAGAGCTGTTGTTCTTTCAGGTCCCAGAAGGTCAGGTAAGACATATCTCATGTATCTGGGAATCAAAGAGCTGTTAGCACGCAAAGAAAATAAAAACAGTATATTGTATGTGAACTTTGAAGATTCAAGACTGGTGGGTGCAGCGTCACAAGACCTGAACACACTTCTCGAAGTATTTTTTGAGATTTATCCTGGCAGGAATGAAAAAACCTGGGTATTCCTTGATGAGATACAGGTAATCCCTGATTGGGAACGATTTGTAAGGACACTTGTTGATATGGAAAATGTCAATGTGTTTGTCACTGGTTCATCATCCAGGCTCATGAGTAAAGAAATCGCCACAAGCATGAGGGGAAGAAGCCTGACATACAATGTATATCCCTTCTCTTTTGCCGAAGTCTTAAAAGCAGGCAAACTCGAGTATGAAGGATATCTTTCATCAGCGCAAATGGGGGAAATAATCCAAAAACTGGAAGATTATGTCAGGTACGGCGGGTTTCCTGAAACAGTGCGTTACAGGGAAGAGTGGGACCGGATATTGAGTGAGATAGTAGATGTGACAATATTCAGGGACATTGTTGAAAGGTATGATGTGAAAAACATAAAGATGCTGAAACTCTTCCTTAATGCTATATTCAATTCAAAGGAATTTTCAATCCATAAATTCTATAATTTCCTTAAATCGCAAGGCCATAAGGTAAGCAAGAATACGCTGTATACTTATTTCGGTTATTTTGAAGATTCATTTATTGTTTTTCCACTCAAGAGGTTCTCTTATTCTTACAAAAATATAGAATCAAGTATATCAAAGATATATCTTGTCGATAATGGACTACTGTCCCTGCAAGGTATACAGGACTATGGGAGGCTTATTGAAAACATTGTTTTTATTGAACTGAAAAGAAGAAGCAAAGGAGATCTGTTTTACTATAAGTCTACATCTGGCAGGGAAATTGATTTTATCATTAAGGAGGGGAAAAAGGTCTCTGAACTTATACAGGTATGTTACACACTTGATAATTTTGTGACAAAAGAGCGTGAACTAAAAGCTCTCCTGCAAGGTTCAGAGGAACTTAAATGCGATAATCTGCTAATCATTACATGGGATTATGAGGCGGTTGAAATTGTTTCCGGAAAGAAGGTCAGATATGTTTCTCTGTGTAAGTGGCTTCTTAATTAGTGTTTTGTTCTTGCACAAACCATAATAGCGGTGTTAGGGGTCGTGACAAACGTGCCTTAAAGCATAATAGAAAAAGACAAATAACCAGAACAATACTCCTGAAAAAGAAAGACGCTGAGGGAGAGATTCGAACTCCCGTGGCGCAGTGCACCACCGGTTTTCAAGACCGGCGCCGTGGTCCGCTTGGCTACCTCAGCAACGTGGTTTCAGGTTGGATCAATTATAAATGAAGGAGAGGGATTACTCCTCTCCAGGTTCTTCTAATTCTTCTGGGTCTTCCGGTTCATCTGATTCGGATTCATCAGATCCTTCAGCTTCTGATTGGTCCTGTTCTCCAGGATCAGGCTTCACCAGTTCTTCTGTATAAGTCTCAACATATAACACTTCTGTCAGTTCAGTATATTTCAACATGTCCAGTGCCAGTTGTGCTTTAGTGTTCAACCAATGCTGTGAATAATTAAACTCCAGTGGCACATTGACCCTGGCAACAGTACCATCGATCTCGATATCCATTTCCTGGGACATATAAAGTGCACTAAGGCCAACTGCTTTTTTCCTTCAGGTCCTCAAGCACGGATTCGATCTTGTAATCATATGTTATTATCTGGCCTGCCATAGGGCTGTTGAAATCCAATCTGGCATGGCGTCCCATGACCTTGAGTACTTTACCCTGTTTGTCTTCGTATTGAACCATCATCCCTACCTGTGGTTTTTGTTCAAAACGTTTAAGAGGTAAATCCCTTATCAGCTTGGAAAGGTGTACACCAAAAGCTTTTTCCGGAGGGATGGAAACCGTTCCTTCATAGCCTGCTTCATGTTCTTTTATATCTTCCTCAAGACCGGAGATCATCTGGTTCACACCAATAATGATCACATCGCCACCGTACCTGCCATTGGGATTATATATATTATGGACCTTTGCCACCTCTTCATTTGTAGTATCGAAGATAGTACCGTCCTCAAGCTTACCTGTGTATGATATTTTAATAAAATCTCCTTCATTGATCGTCATGATAATTACACCGGGGTCTAAGATAACGGGATTGGTAAAAAACATTTCCATGCCGTATCATAAAAGTTTACAACAATTGACGACATAAATGGCCGATAGAAAAGTCTTAAATCAATTCATTCCAATAAATCTTTCAGCCGGGGATAGCTATGGATGAAATAACAGAAATATATGAGAAAGTAAAAGACCGCATGAGTATGGAAGATTTCCTTGCCCGGATGGAAGAAAAGAAACACCTCCTGGGCGGCCTTCCTGATGATAAAACTCTTGCAACCCTTGTGATCTACGATATGGGCGAGTATGATGATAAGGTAAAGATCGGACAGGTAACACTTGATAATTCTAATGTTACGATAGTGGGCAAGATCGTGGCGTGTTCAGATGCCAGGGAATTCAATCGTGAGGACGGTTCCACAGGCAGTGTTGCCAACCTGACAGTTGCGGATGAAACTGGTTCTATCAGGGTCGTGCTATGGGAAAGTGCTGCAGACCTGGTACAGGTAGGAGAGATCGTGTTTGGGGATGCAGTCCAGGTATCCGGTTTTGTCAGGGAGGGGCGAAATGGTCTTGAGGTCAGTGTTGGCAGGGGCGGCAGTGTGGATAAAGTGGCCATGAATGAAGAGATTGAGGTAAGGACCAAACCCTACCGTATCGAGGAGATAAAAGCGGGTATGAGCGATATACACCTGGTAGGAAAGATACTGGACATTGCAGATACCAGGACATTCCAGCGAAAGGATAATTCTACTGGCAAGGTCAGGAACCTGACACTGGGCGATCCCACAGGTAAGATCAGGCTCACGTTATGGGATGAAAATGTGGAACATATCGAACAGTTGAACCCGGGTGACACCATAGAAATAACCGGAGGCTATTCAAAAAGAGAATTCCTTCAACAACCAGGTAGAGATCAACCTGGGAAATAACAGCTCAATAAAAAAGACCAGTAAGCAGGTGGAGTTCAGTGAGAAGATCACCCTCATTGGTGATATCGAGATCAATGAGTCATACAGCATTATAGGATATGTTACAGGGCTTGATGAACTGAGGGAATTCCAGCGCAAGGACGGCTCAACCGGCAGGGTAGTGAACATCCACTTATCAGATGATTCAGGCAGGATAAAGGCTGCACTCTGGGATAAGCAGACCGAGATCATACATGAGGTAGACATCGGGACTAAACTGCAGGCGACCGACTGCTATGCTAAGTCAGGATGGAATGACGAAGTGGAATTGAGTGTGGGTGAGAGAAGTACAATAACAATACTTGAAAAATAAAAGATTTATCGGGACCTGACTTTTGCCTTTTTTGCTTTTTTCAGCTTTTTCTTGTCCATCTTGGTCCTGAACTCACTCACTTCTTCTGTAGTCTCTTTCTTTTCCCTGTAAAACATAAGACCCGCAATTAAGCCAAAAACCACGATAAAAAGAACACCATAGAACTGGAACTCGGTCAGCGGACTGAAATCCGTGTGCTTGAACATGAACTTATCAAGTATCCAGATAACAGCAGTGGATATTACTGTCAGGATCAGTGAGTATAGCAGTGCAAGTAAGTCCTGTTGTGAAGCCCATTTTTCGATTTCTGCATTCATTTTGTTTTATCTCCTCATCCTTTATTGAAGGCTTTTATGTAAAAAAACTTTTGTATTTATTTTGTATGACCTGCCCTACCTATCTCGCAGGTTCTATTCTTTGTCCCTTTCAATTATGAATGCACCCACATAGCCGCATTCCTTGCACTGGTACTGAACACCGGTCTTAAGACCCATGTAATACGTGACGTTTGTCGAATTGCACTGGGGGCAGACAAGGACAGAATCAGTCCTCTTCCGGGCTTCCTCCTCGATCTTCCTGTCAAGTTCATTGAAATCCTCAGCATCTTTATGTACAATCATATTGCTACTTTTTTATTGTGAAGGTAAATGTTATACCTTTGCCTTCCTTGCTTTCTACCTCGATTGTACCTCCATGCCCTTCAACAATCCCTTTTGCGATGGTAAGACCCAGGCCTGTCCCTTTGGTATTGTTGTATATATCATTACCCACGCGATAGAATTTTTCAAATATTTTTTCAATATCATCAGTTCCCAGTCCAATTCCATTATCTTTTACAGTGGCCTGTATATACTGGTCAAGTTCCACGATGTCAATATCGATCCTGCCCCCCCATGGAGTGAATTTCAGGGAATTGTTCAACAGGTTTACAAATACGGATACAAGGGCATCCTTATTTCCAGTAAAGCCGGGCAGGTGTTCGGGAATGGATGTGTAAATACCTATTCCCAGGTCATAGGCGTTTTTCTCAACAGTCTCGATAGATGT
>Ga0255447_1003_pt1 | contig 23500 bp, 18 predicted proteins | sample ANMaggSeSYBR02G7_FD_182668 | JGI IMG/M metagenome (GOLD analysis project Ga0255447, IMG submission 182668) | Sediment cell enrichment communities from methane seep in Santa Monica Basin, California, United Staets - ANME aggregate JGI... | ecosystem: Environmental > Aquatic > Marine > Cold seeps >... | reverse complement strand
TGTTCAAGACGCGTGGGTTCTTTTACGCGTTCTTTTCCCTTCTTGGGACGGCCTCGCTTACGCTTTGGCTTTTGTGCACTGGATTTAGCTGCAACCTTATTCTTTTTTTGAGGTTTTTCCCGGGCCTCAATTGATGTAGAATCCCGTGAAATGTGACCAACCAGGTGATCTCTTAAATGTTGTTCAACAAGACTCTCATGCACAATCTGGGCTATGCCGTTTTGAGCAAATTCTGCAAAGGCCCGCGAAAAAGATGACTCATGAGGAATTTGACTGGCTTTTTCCCATCCGCATATTCTTCGTAGCGCAGGCGTGGTTTTCAACCTGTCGATTAATCCCCGTGTAGTAGTCATGTTGTAAACCGCTTTTGCTACAAATGACCTCGCTATCTGCTTGCGGTTCTTGGGGGACTGCCCAAGCCAATACTCCGGAATATGAACAAAATCTTCAATCCGTATTAATTCCAGGGTCGCCACCAGTTGCTTTAACTTTTCAGTAAGAGGTTCCTCAATTTCCTTTTCTATAAAAGGAAAAAGAAATCCTTGGATATTAAACCAAATCTGTGATAATTTTCTCATGAAGCTGTCTCCTTGTTTCAACTAATTATTTCGCAAAATAAATTAGTTGTATTATATCGTAGAGACAGCTTCTTTACCATAACTATTCCTCTATTGATCAAAATCAATTCAAAAGTTTTTTTGTTTCTGCAAAAGGCTCCATGAACAGGTATAACGATTGCTTGAATGAGTTACTTATTTAAAAATGGATGTCCCTAATGTTTTCAAGGAGTTCTAAGCGGAGGAACAAATGAGTAATACCAGTGTTAATGAAGTGATTAAGGAATTTGGCCGGCTGCCTTCTGTAGATAAGGAATACGTTGCGGAGATAATAAGAAAACAGGTAATTGAGTTGAAGAGAGAAAGGCTTGCACAGAGGGTTGAGGAAGCTAAGATGAATCTTGAAAGGGGGTTTGTCAAAAGCGGTGGCATAAAGGAGTTGTTGGAGGACCTCGAAGGTGATTAGAGCCGCATGGGATCAAGGGTTTAAAAGGTCTTACAAAAAACGAGTGAGGAATAATTCAAGACTGAAAAAGAAATTCTGGGAAAAAATGGAAATTTTTCTGAAAAATCCGTTTTTCCCACAATTAAGAACCCACAAACTCAGCGGTAAGCTGAGGCAACATCTTTTGATGAAAGAGGTTTTTCTACGATTCCGGGTCTGGTCATAACAACCGCATACTCCCTCAATACCTGCCTTGAAATCCATAGTTCACACTTGCCTGCTATTTCTTTAAACATTTTGGTAGCGCCAAGGTGAAAAGGCGAATCTTCATTGGCTAAGTAAACCAAAATATTTGTGTCGAGAAAGACTTTATCTCGCATCGATATAGATATCCTCTCTTCGGAGCGCACTCAAAATTTTTCCCACTCTCCGTTTAGGTATTTGTTTTAAAATCTTATCAACTTCAATAACAGGCTCATCTTTTTTTAAAATGATGACCTCAACTTCCGCTTGCATTTTAATTGTATTTATAATATTTTTGCAACCGTTCACCACAAAGCGCAGAGAACAAACTATCTTGTTTTAATCATTGATGGCTCATATATTCCCCATTTGAAGGGGGCGAGGGGCTGGCGTATACTGTCTTTAATAATTTTAACGTTGAAAAAGAATTGAGCGATTTGTATGTCTGAAGAAAAAAAAGAAGAAGGCTTGACCCTTGACAAGAGAACCCTGGATGTTCTGGTAGCCAATATTATTCCCACCTCAAAGTACTTTGAGATCCGTTTTGACCACATGCAGGAGCAAATTGATGATCTGAAAGTTGATCTCAAGGATTTCCGCGGCGATGTGGACAAACGCTTTGAGCAGGTGGACAAACGCTTTGAGCAGATCATCGCTTCCATTGATCGTCTGGGGGACAAATTGGAACATAGAGATGAAAACCAGAGGTCCTTTACCCTGCGGATGTTTACTATTGCCATAGGCATTTCCGTTATCGGGGCGCTGGGCACTTTCTTGAAGTCGCTGGGCGTTTTTTAGAGGGCGGAACGTTCCAGAGCAGGCATATTTGTACTGTCAAGAAGAGTCTAACCGAACTGGATATTTGATATAAGAAATCGCATACCACATGTTGTATATCTTATGCCATCTGACAACTCTTGAAAGAGAACATCGAACGCTCATCAAGGTCAAAGACATAACGTATAACTCGAATCTGCCGGATGATACCTTTACGCGGAGAAACCTGGAAGTGTGGTGATTGGGGAATTGAGAAATTTAGGATTGTCGATTGTCGATTGAAAATAGTCTTCAGAACCTTGCGCCTTTGCGGTGAGCTATACTGTGAACGGTCAAAATCTGAGCTTTTTTATTGTATAGGAAATTATAAAATAAAAATCCTTTTAAAGTGAGTGAATATAAGCGTTCACGCTGTTTTTTTAATCCGCCTGAAGGGCGCTTTGTTCTTATGTTTTTTTCACCACGAATCTCACGAAGAACACAAAGAAATTATAAAAAGCATTAATTCTAATCTTCGTGCCCCTTCGTGTCCTTCGTGGTTTAATTTTTCCTTATAATCCTGACCGTTTTCACCGATTATTCCCATCGTGGTCTATCATGGAAAGTCAAAATGGAATGCCGGTCCTGATTTTTATGCGCTTTTTGATCTTCCCGACGGATTACAGGTGTATATGCCCAATTTTCGTTATCTGCTTTGTGATCTTTCGCACTGCAGTGACGAAGAAATTAAAGGGACAGTTACTCTGAGAGCTGGATTTTTGCTACTCAAGCATATTTTTTCAGATGATCTGAGTAACCGGTTGCCGGAGATTTTTAGTCTTTTAAAGAGCCTTTCGGATAAACAAAGTTGATCCCCCCAAAATCTTTCTTTGATGTGAAGATTATTAGGTTTACGTGATGGGTTTGAAGATTGAGAAGACAGCAAGATGGGCAAAATAGATTGGTTGGGCGAATGGCTGGCTGGGTTGAAAACATATGAGAGCTGTTGAATATCTCGTACCATTAGGCATTGATGGACGACGTAGGGTTCGCCATGCCAAGATTAGAGGTAAAATCACTGAATTTATGGTGCAATATGAGCTTTTTGTGGAAGGAAAATGGCATGAAGTTGTGAGGTATGACACATCTCATGGATATGCGCATAGAGACTTAATCCATGCCGATGGCCGAAAAGAAAAGCTTGAGCTGTTCTTTAGGGATTTAAATATCTGTCTGACCTATGCAGAAAACGATTTAAGAGCAAACTGGAAGAATTATAGAGAGAAATTCTTAAAGGAGGTTGCACGAAGATGAAAGAAGAAGAGATATTTTCCAAAAACTTAATTTTAAGCACTGAATTTGACAGATATGTTATAGAGCATCCTGAATTTGCAGAAAAAATTCCCCAAAACGCTCAGATAGTCCTTTTACCTGAAAATGATCCAGAACTTTGTCAAAAAAACATTGAAATCGCAAAAGTTCAACGTGAAGCTAGACAACCGGTAGTGTATGTATATATTGAAAAGGTTGCTTCGCAGATATCAAGATTGGTAAATCCGAGACTGGAGATAGCGGCTGCTTAATAGCAGAGAGGATTGAGGTCGGAGATCGGGGGTTAGGGACAGACATAAAGCTTTCCAAAAATCAAATTGACAGATGGGGGTCACTTTCAGATACCACAGCAAACCGAAGATAATAAACTTATAAAAAGCAAAAAAAATAAACCACGAAGCTATGAAGAGATCAAGGCAACCAACCGTAAACCCTGGAACCGTGAACCTGAGTAGTTATATAATTTCTTTGTGTTCTTCGCGCTCTGGTGAAAAAAAGTATAAATAATTTTATGATATGGAGACAGGTGAAAATGATTATAAATAACTTTAATTCCAAAAATAAATTTATAATTTTAATCTCACTTATAGGCATCTGTATTTCATCAATGGCATTCTCTGCTGATACTGACACTGACTCTAAGTGTTCAAATATCCCTATCTCAGGGAAAGAGCTGGCCCAGAAAGTATATGATCGTGAAAATGGTGATGATTCCACTGCCCATACGATAATGAAGCTTATAAATAAAAGAGGTCATGAGCGGATACGTAATTTTACATTTTACTCAAAGGATTATAGACCTCTTATAAAACAGCTTATCCGTTTTACTTCACCTGCGGATATAGAAGGTACGGGCTTTCTTTCAATAGAAAAGTCCGAAGGAGAAACCGATCAATTTCTATACCTCCCTGCCCTGCGCAGAACCCGCCGAATTGTTTCCTCTCAAAAATCAAACCGATTTGTAAATAGTGATTTTACTTACGAAGATATGGAAAGAAGGCCTGTTGAGGATTCTGAGCACAAAATGGCCGGCGAGGATAAAATCGGAAATATAGACTGCTTTGTACTTGAAAGCAGGCCAAAAGAAGAAAGCGACTCACAATACTCACTACTAAAGAGCATTATTGCAAAAAATATCTATATTGCTTTATCTGTCGAATACTACAATAAAAAAGGAAAACTGATAAAAAAATACCGCACAATAAAACTGGAAAAAATACAAAATATCTGGACAGAAACAGAAGTTATTATGGAAGACTTAAAAAAGAAACACAAAACAATTTTGAAAATTAATAATATTGTGTATAATACTAATCTTGATGATAATATATTTAGCAGGCAAAACCTTGGGAATTGGTAGGTTGTAGCTCATAGGCTGTTTATGCGTGCATTTTTCATTACAATTCTTTCTTTTTGTATAATTTTATTTTCTGCTTCCACAGCTCCGTGCGTTGATGACATCATAGTTATTACAGAACCCACCATTAAGGAAACACCGCAAGAATTTAAACAAAAAAAATTAAAATCTCTAAAAGACAATTTAAGTATCAGGGGGTTTATCCAGGCAAAGTGGGCTACAGATACTCACAATAATTCAAGAAATGAACATGATTATACATTTTATAATAATGCCAGACTGGAAGGAAAATGGACTTTTGAAGGCAGCAGAAATTATATTTTTGCTTCCATAGATTCAGAATATTTATGGTTTGGTCCTCATAATGATGAAGATGACTATGACCTTGATCTTTTTGAAGGATATTTTTACTGGTCGAACAAAAAACGCGTAAGGCCAAGATTTAGAACGACCCCAATCCGATACGGTATCAAACGATATTTTTCATGGTTAAGAGGTCCGGTAGATATCAGGGTAGGCAGACAGATCGTCCGGTGGGGCAAGACAGATCAGATCAGCCCGGTGGATAACCTGAACCCTCAGGATTTGAGAGAATTTATCACACACGATCTTGAGGATCGAAAGATACCAAACTGGATGGTCAGGGCGAGACTCTTTTCTGATTTTTTTACTGTTGAAGGAATCTACCTCCCTTTTTTTGAATCCTCCCGCATAGATTATTTTGGAACTGACTGGGCTATATTCCGGCACATGAACCGGATAGGTGTTCATGAAGAAGAACCGGATCTTAAGTTCAAGAACGGCGAAGGTGGGGTTCGTATGACAAAAACAATTTCCGGGTGGGATTTGGGGTTTAGCTACCTTTATGCATGGGAAAACCTCCCCCATTTTGAAAGCTTTCCTGCAGATGGAGGTGATGTCCAGATTACATACAAGCGGTCAAATATTCTTGGTTTTGAGTTTGAAACAACTGTCGGCGAGATAGGCCTGCGCGGAGAGGCTGCCTATTTTGATCAGCAGTCTTTTTTGACCGAAAACCTGACATCAGTCTCCAAACCGGTTTTTCACTCCGTTATCGGTGTGGATTATTCGAGCGCAAATGGATGGTACGTGAATGTACAGTTCTCAGAGAAGATCATCCGTGACTATCAGCGAGATATCCTCTATGTTCGGAAATCAAATACCGCAATAAATGGTGAAGTCAGCAAGGAATTCTGGAGAGGCCATTTCAAGGCATTGCTCCGTTACAACTACGGCCTGAGCGACAAGAGCTATTATCTCAATCCCAAAATAATTTACACATACTTTACAGACCTTGATATAATTTTAGGTGCCAATATATTTGGTGGTGATAGTGATACGCTGTTGGGACAGCATGACAAAGACGACCAGGTTTTTCTAATTCTGAAATATCACATTTGAGCCGAGAACAATTAGAAGCATCGGTTTTTGTCTCGATGTGTGCCTGACGAGAGCCTATGTGACAAAACGAAGCAGTTTCTATTAAGACGGCTCCAGTTGGAAAATTTCTTTTTCAGTTGTTTTCTGATAATTAACCTGATATGTATATAATGCATAGGAAAGTCTCCGTTTGGATATTAATGTATATTGTCAGGATATTTTTTTATGGGGGCTCTTTTCCTATTTAATCATGCGTTTTTATTGGGCAAAACACCAATCTTTTCAACCCTTTTAATTAATCGTGCATCTTACGGAGGTTCATCATGAACGAGACTTTAAAAATGCCAATGCCAAAGCCTCCATAGGGACTCTAAATCCTTTTGGAGGTTTTTTGCGTCTTGTGGGAGAAGGCTGAGTTGCCTAGCTTACTTTTTTTACGATAAAACATTAAGAAAAAGGAGAACGAAAATGAAGCAATGCGATTTAACAAAAAATCTTGTGTTCTTTCTCACCATCATAATTACTCTCTGTTGTAGTCTAATACCAAGCTCTTGGGCCTTTGACGATGCTATGAGCGGCTGCACTGACAAAAGCTTCAAGGGTTACTACGTTTTTACACAAGCAGGGTTCATGATAGTGCCGGATTGGATGACGGAGTTGGAGCAGCCGGTAACAATGGGAAGTATTGGTTTTATTATCGCAGATGGAAAAAAACAGATATCTGGATGGGAAAAAGTGCGATTAGGGGAAAATACTATTAATGCGCCATTTAAAGGAACGTATAAGTTGGAAAAAAATTGTACGGGCACAGCGTGGATTACGGCTTATCCAGAAACCGATGATGGCCCCCTCCCCCCCTTAAATATGGTACTCTCTATAGTTATCAACGGGTGTATGGGAGATGAGGTTCATCTGTTGACCACCAGTGTTGATGATATGGTACCATTAGCTATAGTCGGGACCGCAAGAAGGCACACTGATGATTAGCAGGGTTCATTTGTACGCCTGGGGGTTTACCGTGAATTTGAGTGAGATTCAGGCGATACGGTAACTTTACGGCAAAACACTGTCACCTACCAATTGAGGCAGATTTGGAGAAACTGAGCAACGGTTAAGCATGCATCAGGGGCCTTCTTATTCTGAGAGGCCGTCTGCAGGGCCCCTGTGACATACTCCGCTGTGTTAAAATATGCAACTTTTCGTGTGTAATTCACGACTGTTGGTAGAAAAAAGTTGATCCCGGCAAAAAGGACGAGACATATTTTTTTTGAATCTTCTCGTGTTGATTACTTCGGAACGGATTGGGCTATATTCCAGCACCTGAATCACCGAAGCGTGTATGAAGAAGAACCTGCCCGCAACCTTAAAAACGGCGAGTGTGGGGTCCGTGTGACAACTACAGTTGCCGGCTGGGATTTGGAGCTCAGCTACCTTTATGCATGGGAAGACCTCCCTTATTTTGTAAGTTTTCCTGAAGATGGAACTGATATTCAGGTTACGTATAAGCAGTCAAATATTCTTGGTTTTGAGTTTGAAACAACTGTCGGTAGTTATAACCAAGCCCTTGATCAACTCTTGAGAGAAAAATTATGACTATCGAACAATATTTTCTGAATAACTACGAAGACTGCAGGACAGCGTTTGTAAGATCATCGGAAGAACTTGCAAAACACTATAAAGACGTTGACATTTCAAGAATAAAGGTTCCCAGTAAAATTGATAATGATTTGACAATTGATGTATGTTATGTTCCGGCACAAAAAGAAAGTAAGAGGTTACTCCTATTAACCTCGGGTGTCCACGGAATAGAAGGGTTTGCAGGACATGCTGTTCAAAGCTTTTTTATAAAGGAGCTAATGCCTTCAAGTGTAGATAACAACTCAACAGGTGTTTTAATAATTCATGGTATAAATCCTTATGGGTTTAAATATGAAAGACGAGTTTCGGAAACCAATGTTGATATGAATAGAAATTTTGATATCGATGAGGCCCTGTTTTCTATTGATAATGTGTCTTACACAAAAATAAACGATTTTTTGAATCCTACAAAACCTTTTTCCTCAATGGATATCAATAATATTTTGTTTCCAGTTAAAGCAGTTTTCAAAATAGCGCAATACGGTATGTCAGAATTAAGGCAAGCTATAGTACAGGGACAATATAGATACAAAAAAGGAGTTTTTTTTGGAGGATCGAAGTTCGAGTCACAAAAAAATAGCATGGAAATGCTATTGAAAGAATGCATAGCGTACTATAAGAATATATTAGTAATAGATATTCATGCTGGCTATGGTGAAAGAAATAGACTACATCTATTTGGAAATTCTGATGTTAATGATAAAGCACGGGTTGGAATTGAAAGGGTTTTCAAGGGGTATAAAATAGATGGTGGACGTAACAGCAAAAAATTCTATACTGTATCAGGTTCATTCACAGAATATGTTAGCAAATTATGTGAGCAAGAACAAACATGTATTCCAATGGCATTTGAATTTGGTACGCTTAATAGCCACAAAACAATTGGTTCCATAACATCGCTAAAAAATATTATAATGGAAAATCAGTCCGTTAACTATGGGGTCAAAACAAAACAGGATAAAAAAAGAATAAAGCGTATATTTAGAGAAATGTTCTACCCATCCGATTTGAAATGGCGAAATGAAGTAATAAGGCAAGTTGCTGATATTTTTCCGGTTATTATACAAAGATTCCAGAAAGAGTACTGATTTCGGAACTCAGAAATTTACAAACTCGTAACGCTTTAGCTTTTTGAAAATATAGCCGCGGCCGGTTAATGTTACATAAAAACGAGTTTGTAAATTTCTGGAACTCATGGCATTATTGGTATAAGGGGATATCTACTTTACTGGCCTTAAATCTCTAATTTGCTGTTTTTATTGATATTTTTTTGGCTACAGAATTTTGGGGTTATCTCTGATAAGTCCTTTGTTTTCAACATGTTACTTCGTTCCCTATAAATTTTAGGAGAGTCAAGTGGATACCCCACCTTGGTATAATCCTTTAGCATTTTCATGGGCAACCTGGCGAGCAAAATTATTCGGACGATATTCTCTTTCCATGCTCATTGAATAAAATTTAAACAGATGTGGTGTACGACTTAGTATGTATTGGTCAATATCTTTAAGAATACCAAGATAAGGTACGCGTATTCCATGGTAGTTAACCGGCTCGCCTATTTGATGAAATAATAAACCCACTCTTTTTAGCGCGCAAGACATTTTTTTTTCTGAAATCATATACCAATGAGTAATTCCCATTTTTTTAGTTGTCTGGTATAATAAACGGTAAAGACCAAGTGCAACTAATGCTCTTTTTCTTTTTTGATATCCCTCCGGTATGGGAACATTATTCACCAATCTTTCTCGCTCTGTTTTATACGGATAAGATTTCACGCCATGAAAACCATCTTCTTTAAGCCCGGCTGGATCTTTACTCACCACAAGACGTGAAGCTTCTATTATTTTATGCGGTGCAGGCCTTTCTCCGATAAAGGTTATTTTCGCTGCACGCTCAATTGGAAAACCTTTTTCTGAATTAAGAATCATTCTTAATGTGCCTATAACCTCCTGGTTCTCATTCAGGGCAGCAAAATGAATCGAGTGAGAATCATATTCGTCGATTTCATAACCATCCAGATGATCCTCCGCTTTTTCAAATCCAAACTTTTCAACGTATACTTTGTAGCGTAACCGGTAAATAGCGTTCTTGAGATTATTAGAATTTGCAACTACAAAACTGTTTTTTCCAATAGTAAACATAGCTTTACTCCTATTCTGTTGATATCAGGTGTTATCCCCCCGATGAAAAAATGGACCCATCTATAGCGAAAAAGTGATCCCCCATCCACAACTTCTTTTGGTTGCAGCGTAGCAACATTTTTTTCTTTCAAAAGCCCTCAAGGAAATAGTACAAGTCATGATTATTCAAAAAACATAAGGCTTAATTTAAACTATGAGTATCTCGCAGAATACATTACAAGACTTATCTTGAAATATATACATACAACAAACGTGCCAAATGTTGTTGATTGAATGATCTTGTTGATTTTACAGGATATTTGAAATGCGGTTTACAATAGGACATCTCTTGTTTGGAGGGATTTTCCTACAGGAAGCAAATTGCTGGAAATCGAACAACCTAAATAAACTCAATAATATGAAAACCTTCAAGTTATATTTATGTGAAGGTTATTTCCTACGGTGGGCTTGAGCAATACAATATTTCAAGATTCCTTCTCCAGACCCATCGAATAAAATTTATATAAATCCGGTTTTTCTTGCATAAGATAGGTATCCATATCTTTAAGAATACCAAGATAAGGTATACGTTTTCCATGGTAATTAACCGGATCACCTACCTGATAAAATAACAAACCAAATCTCTTAAGAGCATACCACAATACTTTTTCTGTAAGCACATACCAATGAGTAATTCCCATTCTTTTAGTTTTCTGGTATACTAAACGGTAAAGGCCAAGTATAATTACGGGCCTTTTTCTTCTTTCATGTTCCTGTGCTAAAGGAGTGTTCTCCGGCAATGTTCCTCCCGTGGATTTAGTCAGACAAGATTCCACTCCACAAAAACCATCCTCTAGCCGCCTGCGAAAATTTTTACTAACTGCAAGGCGTGACATTTCTACTATCTTGTCAGGTATAGGCATTTCCCCGATAAAACTTATCTTCGCTGCATGATCAATTGGAAAACCTTTTTCTGAACTGAAAATCATTCTTACTGTGCCTATAACCTCTTGCTTCTCATCCAAAGCTGCAAAATGAATTGAATGAGGATCATATTCATCGGTTTCATAACCGTCAGGGTGATCCTCCGCTTTTTCAAATCCAAACTCTTCAACATATACCTTATAGCGCAATCTATAAATAGCCTTTTTAAGATCTTCAGAATCTGCCTGAACAAAATTGAATTTTCCTATGCTAAACATGACTACCCCCTTCTTATCATTACAGTATCTTCCTTTAGCAGCATAATCCTCGTATGCTGCATGGCCATTTTTGACATCCTTTCTGTGTGCGGTAAGGGCTCGGTCCCCCAGATATCAAAAGCTCTCGCAACAAAATAATAAGTGATATTGTCATCGAGGTTATAAATAATGAATAAACATTTTGGGATAATAGAAAAAAAACTAAGACAAAAGTGAAAAGAGATAGGAATCCAAAAGTAGAAAAGCGTGTCTGTAGATGTTTTGTTACATAAGATAGTGACATGGCAGTTCCAAAGTTTATTTTGCCCGCGCAAAACGCAACATCCCCGAGGTACTGCATCTACCCGGCAGCCCTGCTACCTTATCCTTACAAGTTTGGACTTAGGGCAGTAGCTTTGCGTCCCATCCTTTCGAGCGGTTTGCCTTTTTTGAACGTCCTTACATCTTCAAGGTAAAGCAACATTTGTGCCACATCATAGAGAGAGAAAGAGGGTTATAGTAAAAAAAAGAATTGTGTTGAAATCTCAATTGGTTACAAATCATGATGAGATCTTTCTGTGGCTTGATATACAAATGGGGTTCTTCGTGGATTAGTGTGAAAACAATTTAATTTTAGCAAAATTTGTCATTTTTTAGCTACTATTTGAATAAAAAAAACAGTGCTGTCTCTGTAAGCAAAATACGAAAGGAGGGGATGGTTTCCCAGTATGTGATAATTGAATGAGTTATTTGTGGATTATAATTACTTCTAATCTGTTGGAACGACCTATCAAGTAACTAACAAAAATGCAAATACAGTTCCCACAAATATCTCGTATATATCACAGCGTAGGGAACCATCCTCAAAATTAGAATTGCTCCAATAAAGATTGTTGACTAAACATAAGAGTTAAATTAAATAAATTAATTCCAGTATATTTATGTCAAGCAAAATTTGCAGGGGGAGTTGCAGCTTCTATTTCTATCGTCAGCATGTCGATGAAAAATAGAATAAACTTGGTGTGTCTTTGCGGTAAAATTTCTCATCGCAAAGAACCATCAGAAATCCATTTTCCGTCAATGACAATATGAAAAAAATATTAGATTTAGTAACTCAACACCATGTAATATTTCTCATAGCATCCCTGGTCTTTGCCCTGCCTTTTATCTCCTTTGCGCCATTTGTCAAAACAGTTGATAACGTGGACTATTTTACCCTCGAAGACGATCCTGATGTTGAGTTTTATAATGGATTTAAGAAAACTTTCGGAAATGACGAGTTTTTCGTGATTGCATTCGAAAAAGAGGATATTTTCACGAGTAAGAACCTGACTCTCCTTAAGAACATAACGGAGGAACTGGAAACCATAGATGAGGTCAGGGAGATCAAGAGCCTTGCCAATGTTGACGATACAATCGGCGGTCCGGACTATTTTGAAGTAAAAGAGTTTCTACAAGATATCCCGGAGGATGGAAGTGAATTGGCAAACTTGAAAAAACAGGCAGTCAGTAATCCTCTATACGTAAAAAATCTCATCTCGCCGGATGCCCGAACAGCCGCAATCATGGTTTCAACTTACGACCGGCCTGATGACGAAGATTACAGAAAGAGGTTGATCGAAAAGTGTGAAAGGATACTTGATCATTATCACAAAGATGTGAACAACTTTTACATGGCAGGCTGGACCACAACAAATCTCAGCCTCAGTCAGTATTTAAAAAAAGATATGGCAACGTTCATTCCCATCACCTACCTCCTGATTATCCTGAGTATCTTCTTCTTTTTCGGAAACGTCAGATTAACCCTTCTGGCAATAGCCAATATTTCCGTGTGCATGGGCTGCACCATGGGGCTCTTTTCGCTTACCGGCATTACCCATAACAACGTCACTACGATTGTTCCGCCTCTTGTCATGGCACTTGCCCTCTGCGACACTGTGCATATCTTTTCCCATATGAAAAAAAGCGTGCTCTCTAAATTTCCTGATAAGCGAAAGGCCCTCGCAAGTGTTTTGAAAAGGGTGGTTATGCCATGCTTTCTCACCACCCTTACAACGGCCATCGGCTTTCTGTCCCTTGCGATAAGTGAAATCCCTCCGATAAGGGAGTTTGCATTGCTCGCCGCCGCCGGAATGGTCTTTGAATTTATCTTTTCCTTTTTTCTCCTCCCACCACTTATTCTTTTTTTTGCGCCGGAAAAGATCTATCAGGATTATGGAAAAAGAGGTATGTCCTCTTTCCTCGGTCATATCAATGGCCTTGTGCAAAGTTATAGTAGATTCATCGTCTTTCTGAGCCTCGTTGTCGTTATTATCGCCTGCTTTTTCACAAGTAAAATCGGCGTGGAAACCAATCTTGTCGATTTTTTCAAAAAGAACAGCCCTGTTCGCAGCGCTATTGATTTTGTTGAAAAAAGATTGAGCGGAGTAGGCAGTTTCGATATTTCGCTTCAGACCGAAGAGGAGGACGGCTTTAAGATTCCGGCAAATCTGCAAGTCATTGACACGCTCCAGCAATATATAAAGTCAATAGAAGGAGTGGATGTAACCATCTCTTTTGTTGACTTCATAAAGGATATGAATGAGTCCTTTCATGAAGAAAATCCGGACCATTACACGATTCCTGAAACAAGAGAGTTGGTTTCCCAGTATCTTCTTCTTTACGACTCGGATGATATTGAAGACTTCATAAATGAAACCTACGATCATGCCAGGATATCTGTCAGAATCTCGGAACATAGCACAGCCGGGCAGGAGAAACTGATAGCTGATATACAGAGGTTTATAGAAAAAATGAACCACTCCGGCATGAAGATCCGAATTACGGGCAGAGCACTACAGGATGTCAACACCATTGATGCCCTGGTAAAGGGACAGGTCTACAGCTTGAGCATAGCCGCCGGCGTTATCTTCGTTATTCTGTTTCTCGTGTTAAAGTCCTTTGCAATCGGATGCTTGAGCCTGATCCCCAACCTGTTTCCTATAGTACTTAATTTCGGAATTATGGGTATTGCAGGGATACCGCTCAATACGGCCACCGCCCTCATTGCTGTTGTGGCACTTGGCATTGCCGTGGATGACACCATACATTTTCTATCCGAGTACCGGGAAAAAAGAGCCAAGGGAATAACCATCTCCGAATCGCTAAATCTTGCAATCCTTGTCAAGGGACGTGCTATCGTGTTATCATCGCTTATCCTGTGCATCGGGTTCGGCGTGATGGTGTTAAGTAGATTCGTGCCGATCATCAACTTTGGCATGTTGACCGCTATCATCATGATAAGTGCTCTTATCGGAGACCTCGTGGTTTTGCCTTCGGTTCTTTTGCTAAAACGGTCAGATTTTTTGCCGTTAAGTGCGCCAGAAAACATAAATGATAAGAAAGAGGTAAAAAAATGGACAGAAAATCCCTCCTTAACAAACTAAAACAATTCGGAATAGACTCTAAAGAAGCTTACATGGCCGAGGCCTTTTCCCGCAATATCGGCTTTCTTTCCGAAGCAGAACAGGAAAAGCTCTCCAATGCCAAGGTAGCCATCCCCGGTATGGGAGGTGTTGGTGGGGTACACCTCATCACCATGGTACGGACCGGTGTCGGACGGTTTCACCTCTCTGATTTCGACACATATGAGCCTGTTAACATAAACCGTCAGTTCGGTGCTCGAGTTCCGGATTTTGGAAGACCAAAGATGCAGGTAATGAAGGAACAGGCTCTCAGCATCAATCCCTACATTGAAATCAGGGAGTTCCCGGAAGGGATCAACAATTCAAACATTGACGATTTTCTTGACGGCGTGCAGGTGGTCATTGACGGCCTTGATTTTTTTGCCTTCGAGACACGCAGGCTCCTCTTTAACAGGGCCAGAGAAAAGGGAATCCACGTCATTACTGCCGGCCCCCTTGGGTTCAGTTCCGCCATGCTCATATTCTCTCCCAACAAGGGAATGAGTTTTGATGAATATTTTAACATTGTCGAAGGAATGTCTGAGTGGGATCAACACCTCGCCTTTTTCATGGGCATAGCTCCGAAAGCGACCCACCTTAAATATATGGAGCTTTCAAGAGTAGATCTGAATGCAAAAGAGGGGCCGTCTCTAAACATAGGCTGCCAGATATGCGCAGGTATGGCTGCCACCGAAGCTGTAAGAATAATACTCAATAAAGGAGGTATAAAGCCTGTTCCTTATTTTTTCCAGTTTGATCCTTTTCTGCAAAAATATCGCAAGGGAAAACTGTGCATGGGCAACCGCAACCCTGTTCAACGAATAAAACTTAAGGTTGTCAAAAAGATTTTGGCAAAAAAAAAGACAAATACTGTTCCCGCTTTACCCTCACCACCAAAATTATTAATAAAAAATGATACTATTCCGGAAGAGGTAATACGCTATCTTGTAACCATGGGAACTTGGGCTACATCTGCTGATAATTGCCAGCCGTGGAATTTTATTTGGGATGGAAACATACTTTATTTATTAAAAGATCCCGACCGATCAGGATTTTTTTATGATATAAACTATGAATCAACTTATATTACATTTGGAGCCGTTATTGAAAACATAAGGATTGCTGCTACACATTATGGTCTTGAAACAAATATCAAGTTACTTCCTTCTAAAAAAAATCATAATATTATCGCAGAGATAAAGTTCTTACATACAGATATTGATAAAGACCCGCTCTATCCTTTTATCGTTAATAGATGTGTTAACCGGAAGCCTTACTTAAAAAAGAAAATAGAACCAGACGTTGTTCAAAAGCTAAAGGATGTTGTATCTGAAACCACAGGCGCAGATATGATCTGGATTGATGGAAAAGATAATAAAAGGATAATGAGAAATATCACATATAATGCAGATCGCATATTGTTTGAGGACAAAAGGCTGCACGAGGGGCTTTTTAAGTGGATTCGTATTAAAAAGGAAAATGCCTCCAAGAAGGATGGAATGAACCTTGATGTTTTAGAATTATCCTGGTTCCAAAAACAGGCTTTCCCGATTCTTGCTAACTGGAGAGCTTTGTCATGGTTGAACAAGATAGGGATGAGCAGGGCTCCGGGGATTAATTCAATTATCCTTTTAAAACAATCGCCGGCATATTGCTTGTTAACAATGAACAATAGAAAACCATCAGACTATATCAATGGTGGAAGAATGATGGAAAAATTCTGGATTCAGGCGAATGCTCTTGGGCTTTCTATTCAGCCCATGTCAGGGTTCATATTTCTTCTAAACCATCTAAATCATGATGGTGCACTTCAATTCAGCGAAAAGCACAGAGTTTCGATACAGAATATGAATAATAAAATAATAAAAACAATTTTACGTAAGCAAGAGAACAGTGCTCCCACGATGTTTTTCAGGATAGGTTATGCTGCCAACCCAATGGCAAGGACTCCAAGACGATCGGTTGATGAAATATTTCGACTTGTGCGGTTAGGTGATTCCTGAGTTCTTCCGAATGTTTTAATCCTCATCGGCAGATTCCAGTAGGGGCGGGTTTATCCCGCCCAAAGCGATTTGGAGGAAGGCGGCGTAAGGCCGCCCCCTACGACAGATCCTTCATGACCTCAACTCATTGACAAAACACAGTAAATGCTAACCGCACAGGTTGAAATATTTATAAGAAAGAATAAGCAAATACCATAGAAACATATTACAAAAAAAAAAGAGGGGCGACTTTACATGCGTTTAGTCGCCCCTCTGCTGGTTAATAGTTAATAAATATACTTGCTGCTGCTCTATGTTCTATCTTTAGTCCTTTTTGAAAAATCTCTTTTTCCGGCCAAATCCGGCAAGGCCTAAAAGACCTGAGCCGAGAAGAAGCATAGTTGCCGGCTCCGGAATGGGGTTAGTATCTACGTCAGCGTCGCTGCGAGCAAAGGCCCCACCCGTCAAACCCTGGCCACCCGAAATGTCTACGCTCCCTACCAAATCAGCCATTTCATCGCCACCAGTACCAGATATACCGAAAATGGGATCGAAGATGTCTGCGCCCCAGACCTGGTTGAGCTGGAAGTTGCCAACGCCGATCTTTGTGCTGCTTACTATAGTTGCAACATCGGTTGGATCATCTGCACCACCTACAAGGGGAACGAATGACCAGTAGGTGTCAAGGTCACTGGTGATTGAGAAATCCCACAGGTGCGTCGCCCCGTCCCCATAAATCGCATGTCTTGCAGCAGCCAAGGTCGGGTAGGAACCAGCAGTATCAAGAACCAGGTTGGTCGATCCGCCCGTGTAAAGCTGGAGCATCGGGGTGCTCCCATGTTGTTTAAAATGCCATACTCCAGAACCATCAATATTATCCAGTTCAATCGTTGAGAAACCAACCAGCTCGTCCGCACCCTTATTAAGAGCGTAAGCTGGATTACCATGCACTAAATCGTTTATACTAGCAAATTCTATAGCGGCATGTAACACGTCGCCAGATGTGATTAGGCCATCGCCGTCATTATCCACAAAGTAGTCCAGGTCGTCATCCTCAAACTGTGTCCCGGCAAGACCCGGTGTTGGGTTATAGTACAGCGGAATGGCAGAAGCACTTCCGAAGCTAAAAAGTAAAAACACCGCCACTAACATTAAGCTTGATAATTTCCTTTTCATAAACAATCTCCTTTCATAAATTCTGTTTAAAGATTTTGCAAATATTATATTTGCATTAGCTAAAAAATAAAAACACCGCCACTAACATTAAGTTTGATAATTCTTTTTCATAAATAATCTCCTTTCATAAATTCGGTTAGGGCCTTTCGGGACATTTATGCTTTTATGCGTTTTTTCTTTGTTCCACACTGTACAATGGAACAAGCTATATTAACTTCTTAAAGAACTTACTCCGCTCTTAGATTCCAATCCGCAGATTACGCAGATTGCAGAGATTTTATTTTTATTCTTTTTCATTCTTGTTTTTAATAGAAAGCAATAAGGGTGCCAATATTTATATAAAATGTCTGAATTATTTTTTGCTCAAATATTTATTTGAATATTAATAAGTTGTATAGGTTATAAAAAAATACTAATGTAAATTCAGAAAAAATTGTTAAATATAGACCATAATTATTGTGTAAAATATGTAACAATTACATAGGAAATTATGTAATTAATTTCACACTTCAAAGAGCAAAAACCAGAGTTCAGAGGGGTAGAGCTTCTTTTCAGATAGACATAATGTTTTATTTCACTATACGAAAAGTTTCTTTTCAACAATTCTGCGATTATGTCGGGTTTTCTGAGCCGATACACTGAACAATTCCTTTTTTAAATTCCAATCCGCAGATTACGCAGATTTTATTATTGTTCTTTTTTCTTCTTAGTTTTAATTAGTAAGCAATAAGGGTGCCAATATTAATATAAAATATCTGAATTATTTTTTGATCAAATATTTATATGAGTATCGGGAAGTTATATGGATTATAAAAAAGGCTGAAAATAAATTCGGAGGGGATTGTGTAATATAGACCATAATTATTATGTAAAATATGTAACAATTACCTAGGAAATTATGTAGTTAATTTCACAATTGAAGAGCAAAAGTCAGGGATCGGGGATCGGGTGAACCGCAGAATTTCGAACAAGGAATGTCGAATGTCGAAGTAATGGAAACCTCTATGAATTACTGGCTTTTCACCGCCAGAAGCGCAAAGAGACGCAAGAAAAAACTATGTTTGGCAAAATCTGCATTGATGTTTTTGAAGAAAAACCAGACAGGAAGTTCAGCCACGAATTGACACAAATGGACTCGAATAAAGAGAAAATCCTGGCTTTATTTGTGTAAATTCCTGTCTGCGTGCGGATACGCACAGGCAGGCGTGTTCATTCGTGGCTGGATAATTACTCTAAGATTGGTGACGAGCGGAGCAACGCAATAGTGGGGAGGGTGTATTTGCTGGGAATATTTGGGAAGTTGTAGTAGATCGTCTAATAGTCGAATGATTAAATGGAAACGAGTTACGCGTTACTGGTTACGGGTAGCTGAAGTGTATTGATGTCTTGTTGCTCTGAAAGGACCTTCAAAGCCCAATGCCTTAAGCTTGGATATTAACTCCTTTCTTGAGATGGGATTAATTTCAGGCATTTTTTACTAAGCAACTTTGCGAAAATTTCTAAATTCCGGTAGTGGATGTCCCTCTTGCAACGATACAAATATATACTCTTCAATTATTTCAGCAAGCTCAGAACGTGCATCTTCAATAGTGTCAGCCTGTGCATAAACGCCAGGCAACTCATCTACGCTGGCACACCAAGAATTAGTAGCCGAGTCATATTCATAATTTGCCTTTTTTAACATTTTATTTATGTACTTAATTAAAAATAGTTCCATCTCTTTTTCCTTTCCCCCTGAATATATTGGGCTTTGATATCTGATTCTTTCTTAATCCCGCTATAGCGGGACTCAGACAGTTTCCTGTTTTAAATGTATCACACCTGAAGCTCATGCCTATCCAGGCTTGTTTCAAAGAGCTAAATTGTTACCAAAAAATCTAGATTTTTTATTTGTTGTCAAGTTTAGCTGAGGCGGAAAGAGTTCGACTAAAAAGCTTTTCACATCCATTGGTGTTGATTACCTTTTTATGCTGGCTAAAATTTCCTGATTATTTTAAACAAGCTAAAAAATTTTCAATTTATTTTGAACAAAAAGAAGAAGTCGCTTTGCTCCAACTGATTTATATGGATTTTTTAAGGCATGAGCAGGAAAGCTTGAATAATTATTGAGGGGGAAACAGAATTTATCCACTTCCCCCTGGTTGCATTATTCAATGCTACCTGCTTCCGGTTATCCCTTGTCAGGTTTCCTCCTCAGGATATCCTGACTCCGTTTCACTGAAACTCTAAAATGCTTCCTCTTTATGAACCTGCAACCTAGCATCTAAAAACTCTTTAAGTATCTGATTCTCGCTATTGATTTTTTGAAAACTCATAAATATAATATCCAGTAACAGATATCCAAACTGATCTGTGATCTGCTCTATTTTTTGCTCAAACTCCTTGTCTTCGTAAAAATTCATTTCTCCCCCTTGATTAAAAAATTTCAGTCGCTGCAATCCGAACATGTTCAGAAGATACCATGGCAGATTTGTGTTTGGCTGCAACAATGATAGCGCCTCTGGCCAGATGATTGGCTTTTCTGAACAGACCGCCTGAACCTTGATGGATAGCGGTCATTGCAGCTTCTTCAAATATATTCCTTTCTATACCTGCTATGGAAAGATGGTGAGCCAGATATTCCTCCATGCCTTTTTTGTTGACACCTTGCAGATGACATTTCCCAATAATCCTTGATGCCAGGGGCATTGAGTTCCTATACCGCAAATTGTCGATAAGATTTGCCTGACCCGCAAGCACAACTGGCAAAAACGGTTTAGAGTCACTTTCAAACTGGGTCAGGGTATGCAATTCGGCAAAAACATCAAGCCGGAACAGAGAGGCTTCATCGATAACTAAAACAGCTTTCATCTTTTTGCCGAGTACCAGCTCCAAAATTTCCTGCTTAATCTGTCTTGTCATTACTGCCCTTGAAATCCCGGTCATATCAATCCCCAGTTCATTCAATATCTGGCGATATAACTCAAGTATGGAACCCGAAGATGCGGTAATATTAATCACCCTGTATTCCGAAGGATGAAACAGACCTGCAACATACCTTAATGCTGTTGATTTACCGCTTCCGATTTCTCCTGTGATCAAGGCTATTGACCCAAGGCGTATTGCATAACGTATCCGATCTTCAACCCCCTTCAGGGCAGGAGTGATCAGTATCTCCTTGTGAGCTATGTCCGCACAAAAAGGCTCTCGTTGAAGTTCAAAAAATGCGCGATAATTCATGATTCTACCTCCCATATCCGGCCGCTTTGCGGTGTTGAATTGCCTCCGGATATTACCGGATCATTGTTTTTGTCCCGTTTAACCCGACAATTAACATTCAGGTCTACCTGTTTTAGAATACCATAGGATTGCTGCTTATACCTGATTTCTACAAGATCCCTTTCCTCTTCATGAAAAAGCAGCTCCACCTGTTTTCCAATCAACTCAACAGGTCCTTCATACAAGCGTTTATCAAGTACTACGGTTCTGTTTTTGTTGACCCTGCGTCTGGCAACTTTTCTAAAATGATCCTTAAGGTTGTCTGGAGCAGATCTGACGCATTCAATATTATCAACAAATCGGGCAAGCGGGGAGTTGCCGGTGGAGGAGTGCTTTCGGGAGAGGTATTCATCTGATAGCCAGGCTTCAAAGGCATGGTTGATTTCTTGAAGGGTATTTCCGCTAAAATCAGGCAAAAACTGACTTCGCAGTGTTTTGAAAAATCTCTCAATTTTTCCTTTTCCCTGAGGTTTATAAGGCCTGGCGTGAATCAGGGCAATGCCAAGGGACGCTGCCGTGTGCATGAGCTGTTGAGATCGATAGGCACTGCCGTTATCCACATACAATTTACGGGGCAGGCCTCGTCTTAACAATGCTTGCTCAAAGGCATGCATAAATGATTGGATATTTTCCGATGTGTAAAATTGACCATAGGGTATCAACCGGGAATGGTCATCAATAAAGGCTATCAGGTATGTTTTGCGCCTTTTGTCTCCTGCAATAAGCTTTGGTCCGTGCAGAACATCGCTTTGCCATATGTCATTGGGCATTTCCGCTTCATATTTTCTCCTGTCTTCAACCGTTGCGCACTTTCTCATAAGGTTGTGTTGATGAAAAAAACGATAAACCGTTGAAAGGGGAAGATAAGTGTTCGGCGGAACAACATCACGTTTTTTTATTGTTTTTATAATAAACGGAACGGTAACATCCGGCATCTCTTCTCTCAAACGGATAAGTCCAAGGCAGGTTTCTTCATCCAGGGCTCGTTGTTTACCCCGGTCATTGCGGCCCCTGGGATAAAGGGACTCAAGATTGTTCCCGCTTTCTTCATAAAGTTTTATCCAGCGTTGTATCGTGCCTCTGCTGATACTGGTTTTGTCCGAATGGGGAATAACCCACTTCCGATCGCATTTTTCTCTTAACAGCCTTTCCTTTTCTCCGTGATCCAGCATGATTCCGTTTACAAAATCATGGATAATGCTGAATCGAAAGACTGCTACATCAATTTTCTGTTTTTCTTTCATAAACTCCCTCCTGTTTTAAGGTTTTTCCCTGGTTTACATCAGTTGAAAAAGGATGTCGCAGGAAGCCTTCGGTAGGGTGTTTATATAATTGATTTTGTTCAGGTTTAAATTGACCGACTGACAGGGATTCGTCCCAGCCCATCTTTGCGAAAAAACACCGAGAAATAGCATTTTTTGAGCATATTTTATGGCACCACAAAAGATTATCCTAATAAAATAAATATATTACGAAACGAATTTGCATAATTTCTTAATGTAGTGCCATAAAATAAAGAAAATGCTTGACTAACAATATGCATGTGCCTATATTAAGCCCCATGTATGTTAGAAGAACCTCAATAAAAAGTCGAAAAGACGGCAGTCAATATTATACCTATAGATTGGTTCAATCCGAACGAACTGCAAAAGGAGTCAGCCAGCTCACATTACTCAATCTTGGCACGGGCTTTTCTCTACCGCGGGATCAATGGCCAGAACTATCTTCACGGATTCAGGAGATTATCAGTGGTCAGCAGAGTTTTTTTAAAATTCCTGAAGAAATAGAGAAACTTGCTCAAAATTATGCAGCTAAAATTATTCAGGCTCAGCAGAAAAATAAAGCTGAGAATGATCAGCCAGACTACCGTGAGGTAGATATAGATAGTCTGGAAATGCTCAGACCGCGCAGTGTAAGCTGTGAACATGTGGCGCTGGAGGCGTTTGATTTTTTAAAACTATGTGAAAAACTCAAAGCCCTGGGATTCAATGGCCCCCAACTCGCAGTAGCAACCGGTACAATAATAGGCCGTATGTGCCAACCAGGCAGCGAACTGGCAACGCATTACTGGCTCAGGAATGTTTCAGGACTGGGAGAATTAATTAGTTATGATTTCAATAAGATCAATCTGTACAAAATGTATAAAATATCTGATCAGCTTCTCAATAATAAGGAAGCTATAGAAAATCATCTATACTTACAAGAAAAGAATTTGTTTGGATTTCAAGAGACAATAACCCTTTATGATCTAACTAACACCTATTTTGAAGGCAGCAGTAAAGCAAATGAGCTGGGTAAACGTGGGCATTCTAAAGAGAAACGTTCTGATTGCCCTTTGGTAACTCTGGCATTGGTGCTGGACAGCAGTGGCTTTCCCAAGCGCAGCAAAGTATTTGAGGGAAACGTAAGTGAACCGTCAACATTGGCAAAAATGATTAAGGAGTTGGAAAGAAAAAATTTGTCCCCGAAACTGTTTGAACCCTTAAAAGCTACTATAGTAATGGATGCAGGAATTGCCACTGAAGATAATATTAAATGGCTCAAGGGAAACAATTATCCTTATATTGTAGTCAGCCGAAAGCGTCATCGGGAGTTTAATGAAAATGAAGCA
>Ga0255447_1002_pt1 | contig 27153 bp, 30 predicted proteins | sample ANMaggSeSYBR02G7_FD_182668 | JGI IMG/M metagenome (GOLD analysis project Ga0255447, IMG submission 182668) | Sediment cell enrichment communities from methane seep in Santa Monica Basin, California, United Staets - ANME aggregate JGI... | ecosystem: Environmental > Aquatic > Marine > Cold seeps >... | reverse complement strand
TATCTTCCAGGAGATGGGAAAGACCACAGCCCAGTTATCTAAAATAAACGCCGGAGAAAGCCTGCTTGATTTTGTTGGCCCCCTCGGCAATTCTTCAGAGATAGAGCCGATAGGTACAGTAGTATGTGTGGGTGGCGGCGTGGGTGTAGCCCCTGTTTATCCCATTGCCCGGGCCCACAAGGAAGTAGGCAACAAAGTAATATCCATTATAGGTTCCCGCAGTGCAGACCTGCTGCTGTGGGAGGAAAAGATGCGGGATGCAAGTGATGAACTGTATATCACAACCGATGACGGCACCAAGGGGCACCACGGTTTTGTAACAGATGTGCTAAAAGAACTGCTCGAAGGCAGTGAATCCATTTCCCTTGTGGTTGCCATCGGGCCCCCTATAATGATGCGCACCGTGGCCGGGGTAACCCATCCTTTTGGTGTGAAAACCGTAGTAAGCCTAAACAGTATCATGGTGGATGGCACTGGCATGTGCGGTTCATGCAGGGTGCTGGTCGGCGGCGAGACTAAGTTTGCATGCGTGGATGGGCCGGAATTCGATGCCCATGAGGTCGATTTTACCTTGCTCATGAACAGGTTGCAGATGTACCAGGATGAAGAGCAGCTTGCCATGGAACACTACAAAAAATGTGAACGGGAGGGATGCCAGTGTTAGAACGACAGGATATGCCACGGCAGGACCCTGAAAAGAGGCGTTCCAACTTTGATGAGGTAGCCCTGGGCTATTCCCATGAACAGGCTGTAAATGAGGCCAGCAGGTGCATCCAGTGTAAGAAACCATTGTGTGTGGCCGGGTGTCCGGTAGAGATCGATATTCCTGCTTTTATTAAGTGTATAGCAGATGACGATATGGAAGGTGCCATTAATGAGCTGAAGTCAATGAATGCACTTCCTGCCATCTGCGGTCGCGTATGCCCGCAAGAGACCCAGTGCGAGGAGGTCTGCGTGCTGGCAAAGAAGGGAGAACCCGTTGCTATCGGCAGACTGGAGCGTTATGCTGCTGACTGGGAACTGGAGAACAAGCAGGGAGAACCACAAAAACCCGAACCGACAGGTAAGAAGGTGGCCGTAGTGGGTTCAGGTCCGGCAGGACTGACCGCTGCTGCCGAACTGGCAAAGATGGGGCACAGTGTGAAACTGATGGAGGCCCTGCACAAGGCAGGAGGCGTACTGGTCTACGGCATACCAGAGTTCAGGCTGCCCAAATCCATTGTCCAGAAGGAAGTCGAATACATAGAAAGACTGGGTGTTGATATCCAGCTCAATAATGTGGTTGGTATGGTAGAGACTGTGGATGAACTGCTGGATGAGTATGATGCCGTATTCCTTGGCACCGGTGCCGGGTTGCCCAGCTTCATGAACATCGATGGTGAGAATCTCAGTGGTGTTTATTCTGCAAATGAATTCCTGACAAGGGTTAACCTGATGAAGGCATACCAGTTCCCTGATTATGATACACCTGTCAAAAAGGGCCACAAGGTAGTGGTTGTGGGAGGTGGGAATGTTGCAATGGACGCTGCGAGGTGTGCTGTACGCCTTGGTGCCGAAGAAGTGACTGTAGTGTATCGCCGCGGAGATGATGAGATGCCGGCCAGGCGTGAGGAGATTGAGAATGCAAAAGAGGAAGGTGTTATTTTTAAGCTCCTGTCAAACCCCACACGGATACTTGGTGATGAGAAGAACTGGGTAAGGCAGATGGAATGCCTGAATATGGAGCTATGCGAGCCCGATGAATCGGGACGTTGCAGGCCTGTACCTGTGGAAGGTTCTGAACATATCCTTGATGTGGATGTAGTGATAATAGCAGTAGGGACTTCTCCAAATCCGCTTGTCCCGAAGACCACTTCAAGCCTCGAGACCTCGAAATGGGGTACTATCGTAGCCGATGATAACGGTGCCACTTCGAAAACCGGGGTATTTGCCGGTGGAGATGTGGTAACAGGGGCTGCTACAGTCATAAGTGCTATGGGTGCAGGCAAAATTTCTGCACGGGCTATTAATATCTATTTTAATACAGATATTTTATAAAGTAGCATGGGTAGAAGTAATTTTTTTTCAATTCTAATGCCATTTCCGATAACTATATATATTAAATCTGAATAAATAGAAGATTGTGAGCGGGAACAACGTTTTTCTAACTAACCCCCACTCCCCAACCCGCTCACACAAAATACCTTTTATTTGAAGTAAAAATTCTCAAATTATCAAGCCTGTCAATCTACATATTGGCGTTAAGCACAAGTTATATTCCCATTTGTTCTGCTTTTCAATTCAATTCAGGTTTTTTTTCACGATAAACCTAATTTGCTATTAACCATAAATTACAACTAATGACAAAAAAGGTAGCTATTATTGGTGCAGGTGCCGTGGGGATGACTGTAGCCACCTATTTAAAACGGCATACGGATTGTGATGTTCTGGTATTTTCATCTGACACTCACACTGCGTACAGCCAGTGCGGTATGCCTTTCGTACTGGAAGGTATTATATCCGATTTCCCTGATCTGGTGGTAAGGCCGCCAGGTACCTTTATTGAAATGGGTATAGATCTGCATCTTAACACAGAGGTCAGGCACATAGATGCCAAAAGCCAGAAAGTGATATCAGATTCTGGTGTTTTTGAATATGATTATCTGGTGATTGCTACTGGCAGTACACCTTTCATTCCACCTATTCCAGGCATTGACCTGGGCTGTGTGTTCACCCTGCATACGCTATCGGACGGCATGAACATCAAGGATAATATTAATGATAACAGCAGGGTGGTGGTCATTGGTGCGGGTGGGATAGGAATCGAAGTTGCAGCATCCCTTGCCAGGAGAGGGATTAATACCACATTGATCGAGGCCCTGCCCCAGGTGCTTCCACTGACCCTTGATCCTGATATGGCATCATTTGTAGAGCAGCATCTTATTTCACAGGGTATCAGGGTAATGACAGGTACCGGTGTAGATTCTGTAAATGGAAAGGAAAAGGTAGAATCGGTCAGTACCGGAGATGAAACACTTCCGGCTGATGTTGTTATCGTGGCTACCGGACTTAGGCCCCTAACAGGAGTTGCCAGGAAAGCTGGCTGTGATATTGGTCCCGCAGGCGGCATTGTGACTGATGAGCGACTGAGGGTGAGCATGAATGGTGAGTTCCAGGATAATGTTTATTCAGGTGGTGAGTGCGCCCAGGTGTTTGATCTCATCACGGGTTCGCCTGTTATCAGCAGGCTGGGTTCGGCTGCCCGGAGGATGGCACGGGTTATTGGCGAGAACCTTGCTGGTAAGGAGACGATCTATCCACCTACGTTAAGCCCCGGTGTTGTGGTGGCGGGGCATCTGGTGGCAGGTTCGGTGGGTATAACCTCACATACGGCAAAAGTCCATGACATTAACATAATCAGCGGCCATTCAAAGGGATATACCAGGCCCGGTTATTATCCGGGTGCTAAGCCCTTGTCCATTAAATTACTGTTCTCAAAAAAGAAGCTTGTAGGCGCACAGGTGGTGTCGGGCGAGGGTGTGAAAGAGAGGATCGATGCTCTTGGCCTTGCCATACGCATGGGTGCCGAAGTGGATGACCTGCTGGATTGGGAGACCTCATACGCGCCGCCGGTTGCCATGATCATTGACCCGGTAACGTTGGCAGCAGATGATGCAAAAAATAAGATGGAAGGTATAGCTTGATCCGGATTGACGGCTCCTACGGCGAAGGCGGCGGCCAGATCATACGCACGGCTGTAGCACTGTCTGCTGTTACAGGAACTGAGGTAACGATCAGCAATATCCGCAGCAACAGACCGAAACCCGGACTGAAGGCTCAACACATGAGTGCCATCAGGACGGCCGCTGACATGACTGGTGCCAGGATATCGGGACTGAAATTCGGTTCCACTGAACTCACATTTAGCCCTGGTGACATCTCGGGCGGTCATTACAACATAGATATCGGTACGGCAGGCAGTATCACACTACTTCTCCAGTGCCTGATACCTGTCGCTTCGGCAGCACAGGAACCAGTATCACTGGATATCACAGGCGGCACTGATGTGGCATGGTCACCTCCTATTGACTACATGGCCCATGTGCTGTTGCCTGTACTTGCATCTATGGGATTAAAGTGTAATATCAGGCTTCAACGCCGGGGTTACTATCCCAGGGGCGGCGGCAGGGTCACTGCTGTCATTCACCCGTCAGCATTGCGGGCTCTGGAACTGGATAAAGAGACGGATACGAAGAAGGAAGATGAGATGGAGAAGGAGAAAGAACCCTGTACAGTTTCAGGCATATCACACAGTTCAAACCTGCCGCCCCACGTTATGCAGCGGCAGGCAGATGCGGCAACAGCAGCACTGGAAAAGGCAGGCTATAGTTCATCCATTGATACATGGGCAGCCAACTCCCCATCTACCGGCAGCGGAATAACCCTGTGGTGCGGGCATGCCGGCGGCAGTGCCCTGGGAAAGCGGGGGCTGCCTGCCGAGAAGGTGGGCAAGGCTGCTGCTGGAGAGATAATTACAGAACTGGGCTCGTGGGCGGCGGTGGATGTGCACCTTGCCGACCAGTTGATTCCGTACATGGGGCTTGCTGGGGTTGGGAGTTTCACGGTGCGGGAGGTGTCCGGGCATACAAGGACGAATATATGGGTGGTGGAGCAGTTTTTGGGTGTGGAGTTCAGGATAGAAGAAAAAAAGGATGTGTTCAAAATATCATTATGATTCCGGCTCGAAGATTTCCAGGTACTCAGGCGGTATCTCCTCTGACAGCACGATAAACTCGTTCACTACCATCATTTCCACACCACCTTCCATAGCAGCAAAGGCATCCACCCTGAAGATAACCGGATTCTCAGTATGCACACTGGCAGCCTCCACAGCCTTCTCGTAAGTGGAACTCAGGTGCACATATCTCTGGCGCACAGGCCTGACACCCATTTCCTGTATCATATCTGCCTCTTCCTGGCTGGCACCGTAATATACAGATTCCAGGTCGTTCTCAGGAAAATCCAGGTCAATTTCAACCGAGTGTCCGTATCTGGCCCTGATATTCTTGCCTGATATCTGGTACCGATCCTTATTATCAGATTCCACCATTGCCATCAACCTGTTACGGGATGCCCATGGATACCTTGCCATCATAACATCCACCAGAACATCAACATCTACCCAGCCATGCTGGTTCATGGCCAGCCCAAGGTCATCCGGAAAATGCCGCAATGCTCCGGAAAGGAACCGCCCCATTCGTTCAGTGCGCTCATCATCCAGCACATAACTGCCCGCCTCGCCGCATTGACATACTTCTCCTCTGAAAAAACCATGTTTCGGACACTTTCGTATCATACAACCAGCAATATTATTAATGCATCTTATAAACCTTATGAATTGTTTAAAAAAACAATATTTATTAAAACAATGTAATAAATACATGAACCTACAGATGTAAAATACCCCTGACTATCAAGAGAGGGTGTATCGTGTCTGACTGAAAAATGAAATATCGGGAGAAATACAACTGACATTAAAAGCGATATTCGAACCGGAATCCATAGCCGTTATCGGGGCATCGGCAACACCAGGTAAATGGGGTTATACCATACTGAAGAACATGCTGGGCAATGGGTTTACCGGTCCTGTATATCCTGTGAACCCGAAGGCAACGGACATCCTTGAGCAGACATGTTATCCTTCTGTGCTGGATATACCGGGTCCTGTGGACCTGGCAGTGATCGTTGTACCCATATCCCACGCACTTGCAGTAACAGAAGAATGCGGCCAGAAAGGAATTAAAGGCATTATTATGGTCACTGCAGGGTTCAGTGAAGTGAGTGGCGAGGGGAAGCAGCTTGAAGAACAGTTGATGGGGATTGTAGACCGATACGGCATGAGGCTTATCGGCCCGAACACACTGGGAGTGGTCAATGCCCATGCAGGCATGAATGCCAGCATTATCTCTAAACTACCTGTAAAAGGGGGTATATCATTTATCACCCAGAGCGGTACACTGGGACTGGCCCTGGCTGACTGGACAATGGAGATGGGGATCGGCCTGAACATCGTGGTAAGCACTGGCAACAAGGCCAATGTTGATGATGTGGACTTACTGGAATATCTTGCTGATGACAAACAGACAGATGTGATCGCAATGTACATTGAGGGTATCAATCACGGCCGGGAGTTTATGGAACTGGCCAAGGGCATATCCAAACCCATTCTTGCGGTAAAGGCCGGTCGGACCCGGAGCGGTTCAAAGGCCGTTTTCTCACACACAGGTAGCCTGGCAGGCTCGGATGATGTTTACAGTGCTGCTTTCAAACAGGCAGGTATTATCAGGATCGAGAATATTGATGATCTTTTTGATTCTGCACTGGCCCTTTCGGTCCAGCCCGCACCCGCGGGCAACAGGGTGGGAATAATTTCCAATGGCGGCGGTGCCAGTATCATAGCATCTGACACATGTGAACGACTGGGTCTGGCAATACCGGGTCTTGAGCCAGGTACAAGAGCCAGTATCAAGGAACTGGTTCCAAAGTTCGCATCATACAGCAATCCGGTAGATACGGCCGGACTGGCATCTTACGAGACCTATAACGGTATCGTCAAACATATGTTGCGTGACCCCAATATCGATGCGTTGATCGTGATCTATGTACATACCGTGATGTGGGATTCACGCATCCCGGCAAATGCTATTGTAGATATTCACCGTGGTAGATGTCTTAAACCAGTAATAACATGCTGGCTTGGAGGTGCAGGCACAGAAGCGGGGATAGATATTTTAAAAGCTGGCGGTCTTCCCAATTACCCTGTGCCTGAGAGGGCTGTTAAGGCTCTGGCATCCCTGGTCAAGCATCATGGATTTTTAAAGAAGGTTAAGGAATGAACGGGAATGAGGAACGGCTCTGGAAATTATTAGGGGACTGGAATATTCCCGTACTCCCAATGGCTGCGGCATCTTCAGCCGGGATGGCAGTGGAAGTAGCCAAAACCCTGGGTCATCCTGTTGTAATGAAACTCCTTTCTCGTGATATCACTCATAAAAGCGATGTGGGCGGCGTTATACTGGACCTGGGTTCGGATAAAGAGGTAAAGGATGCATATCATGGGATGATGAAGTCTGTGAAACAGCACCTGCCGGAAGCCAGGATCGAAGGAGTAGTACTGCAGAAGATGGCCGAACCCGGACTTGAAGTGATTATCGGTGCCAAACTGGACCCTCAGTTCGGTCATGTGATCATGTTCGGCCTGGGTGGTATATTTGTGGAGATATGCAGGGATGTTTCCTTCAGGGTTACACCAGTGGACAGGGAGATGGCACGTGAGATGGTAATGGAGATAAAAGGCAGTCCTATTATTGAAGGTGCAAGGGGCAGGGAATCCGCTGATCTGGAAGCCATTATTGATGTGATCACTGCATTATCCTCTATGCTTGAGAAGAATCCTGATATCACTGAGATCGACATTAATCCGTTGATTGTGTATTCCCAGGGCTCGGTAGCAGTGGATGCCAGGATGCTTACAAAATGAGTGAATATTGGTTTTTCAACTGTTTTATTAGTAAAATATATGTAGAATAGCTGAAAGGTATTAATATCCATATTGATTTCAGTGAGGTGGCGAAATGGAAAATGACGATGTAGTATATGTCGGTAACAAACCAGTGATGAACTATGTACTTGCAGTGGTAACCCAGTTCAATGGTGGTACCAATAAAGTAACTATCAAAGCACGCGGCAGGGCCATTTCAAGAGCTGTTGATGTTGCGGAAGTGGTGAGGAACAGGTTCCTCAAAGATGTGGAAGTGAGGGATATTATCATATCCACAGAAAAGGTAACATCAGACCGCGGCGAAACCAACGTATCAGCAATGGAAATAACAATAGGGAAGTAGTATTATTTTATATTTTATTCCCTCGGGGCATCAGGTTACATGAAAACAGAGATACTACCAGATACCCTGGATTATGATGGCTCCCAGATAGAACCGCTGTGGGCTTACTCAAAAGGTATTTCTGGGGACAGTATTGTGTTGTTCAGGGGAGCTATGGATATTCCGGATTCAAATATCAAGGACCTGGAAGATCTGCAGAATAATCTAGCCATAAAGGGTGGGGATATGCTGCACTTCATAGTTGAGCGGTTCGATTCACCGGGCAGCATCAGGCTTGCATATTATATGCAGCGCTTGCTGGTTGTCTGTGCAAAGGATGTCTTATTTCACCACGGCATAGAATCGATGCGCAGCGGTGATGATCTTTTTATCGGTATGGGTAAATTGAGTGTTAGTATAGCATCTGCGGGGATTACCTCTGAGAAAATACATTTTGGCATTAATATTTCATGTAATGGCACACCTCCTGATGTGGAAGTTGCCTGTCTGACCGACCTGGGTATCACTGATTTTATAGGCATGGGGAAGGAGATCGCCACTGCTTTTACTACCGAAATCGATGATATAGAGTCTGATATTGTGAAAACAAAGGGACTTTGACCTGACTATTTCAGTACATAAAGTATGACTTTGAATACTCAAGTTAATCCAACTGTCAAGAGGATTTTCTTGTTGGGATTGTAAGTTTAACCTGCTATTCTCGATAGCGAAACATGGGACCATTAAAATCCCATGAACATTTCATAACATTTTTATACATAGAATTCAACTCTCAATATCGAATGGACATATAGGTGATGATATGGCGGAGATTATTGATAATTTTATACCTGTAGCTATTTTCATTGTATTTGGTTTAGTAATACCCTTGGCAATAATGTTTATTGTAAAGCAGATATCGCCGAGAAGCAAGAATCCAATTAAGTTCACAACCTATGAAAGTGGTTCTGTGCCCACCGGTAGTGCGAACATGATGTTTAATGTCGAATATTATGCATATGCAATACTTTTTGTATTGTTTGATGTTGAATTGTTGTTCCTTTACCCATGGGTTACTGTTTATGTGAATGATTCTGTGACTACACCAGGTTTTACTACAGGATTTAGCATTTTAGCGATGGTATTGTTTATGATTGTTGTACTATTAGGACTTGTATATGAATGGAAGAAGGGGGTCTTGGAATGGGTGAGATAGAGGCTGAACTTCCACCGAATGTTACGGTCACTTCTGCTAGCGCAATACAAGAGTTCATTAAAAATTCACCGCTCCAGAAAATTGTCAACTGGGGCCGAAAGAACTCGTTATGGTTCATGACCCATCCGATGGGTTGCTGCGGAATTGAACAAATATGCGTAGGTGTAGCCCATTATGATACTGACAGGTTTGGCATCATCCCGAGGTGTTCCCCGAGACAGGCTGATGTGATGATGATCAGCGGTTATGTTAGCAAGAAATACCTGCCTGCTCTGCAAAGGGTCTGGGACCAGATGTTAGAACCGAAGTGGATATTGATGATGGGTGAATGTGCAATATCCGGCGGCCCATGGTGGGAATCATATAGTACAGTCACACATCTTGATGAAATATTCCCTGTGGATATTTATATTCCTGGCTGTCCGCCAAGACCCGAAGCTCTTTTACAGGGTTTCATTGAACTTCAGAAAAAGATCGTGGCTGAGCAGGACAGGACTGTAATACCAAATCCAGCAGATGGTGGTGTGTAAAATATGGGAGATGAAAAGATCGATAAAACCATCATGATAGAACTGTCAAATACGTTCAAGGATGCAGTTTCTGATGTGGATGTCCCCTCACCTAACAGGGCGGTAGCAAGAATAGATCCAGGCAAAGTAAAAGAGATCATGCAGTTTTTACTTGACAACGGTTTCGACCATCTTTCCTGTGTTTCAGGTGTGGATTATCCTCCTGATAAGATGGAGGTGGTATATCATGTCACATCATATTCGGCACCGTTGGTCATAACATTAAAAGCTTCATTACCAAGAGATGATCCGAATATAGATTCACTATGTGGTATCTACTGGAATGCTAACTGGTATGAAAGGGAAACGTATGAACTTTATGGGATCAAATTTAATGATTGTCCGTATATGAAGGTCCTATTGCTGATAGAAGAAATGGAAGGAGAATGGCCACTGCGTAAAGATTACGCTGGATATCCCGATCTAACATAGGTGATGAATAATGACGCATGAAGCAACTCAAATCACTTCCCCGACCAAACCATCTGAGATACTCCTGCATCTCGGACCACAGCATCCGCTGCAACCTGGTCCTTTTTTGCTTGATTTGAAGATCGAAGGTGAAACAATAAGGGAAGCCGAACTCAAGATAGGTTATATTCATAAAGGTATGGAAAAGGTGTTTGAAGACAGGACATATCTCCAGATCCTTCCGCTGACAGACAGGATATGTTATCTTGCCTCTAATTCCAACAACGATGTCTATTGCCGTGGTGTTGAGGAACTGTTAGGCATAGAACCAACTGAGCGTGCCAAGTATCTTAGGGTATTAACCAATGAACTTTGCAGATTACAGAGCCATCTGTTAGGAATAGGTGAATATGCTACAGACGTGGGCTTTTTGACCATGTTCATCTATATGGTCAGGGAGCGAGAAGGGGTAGTGTCCCTGCTGGAAGCTATTACGGGCTCAAGACTGAACCATAATTATGCAAGGTTTGGCGGGGTTGCGAATGACCTGCCTCCAGGTTATAAGGAGATGGCATTAAAAACCCTTGGCGAGCTAAAGAAACAGGTCAAATCCCATGATGAGATGTTGTCCAGTGATTCGATCTACCTCAGAAGGACTAAAGGTGTAGGAGTATTAACTGCCAAAGAAGCCGGTGAACTTGGTGTGGCAGGACCGCCTTTAAGGGCCGCCGGAGTGGAGTATGACCTGAGACGGATGGAACCTTATCTTGTATATGATGATCTTGATTTCAAGGTAATCACCCAGACCGATGGTGACGTATTCTCACGGGTCAAAGTACGATTACTGGAGATACTTGAGAGTATCTATATTATTGAACAGTGTCTGGACCAGATGCCTTCGGGTCCGTATAAGCAGGATGTAACACCGTATATCACGCGGCCAAAACCCGGAGAGGTGTATGCCCGTATTGAAGATCCGAGGGGAGAAATGGGAATGTACATAATTTCTGACGGTTCCGATAAACCATATCGGTTCAGGATCAGGGGTCCTGCTTTTGCTACGGCTCAGGCACTTCCGCCATTATTGGTGGGAGGATATGTAGCTGATGTAGCAGCCATAGCAGCGAGTATGGATTCATGTACCAGTGAGGTAGATAGGTAGGAGGTGTAATTTATGGCAATTATAGAAATATATGATATAATTATGCATTACCTTGTTTATATTTTTGCAGACAATCCATTTGCGCCCTGGATCAGGGGTGTTCTTGGCGGGCTTGTGATAGGAGCCGTGTTCGGCGGAGCTCTAGTAATGGTATATCTTGAGCGCAAGTTCCTTGGAGACATGCAATCCAGGATAGGTCCTAATCGGGTAGGCGGTCGATTTGGTGTATTGCAGTTGATTGCAGATGCTATCAAACTATTCACTAAAGAAGATATTATCCCTGCCAAGGCTGATAAATGGTTATTTATAGGTGCACCGATTGTTGCACTCACGTCCGGTTTTTTGATGGTGGCAGTAATTCCTTTTGATCTTCTTGTGATCAAGGGGAACGAATATGCTGTAGCAGTATCCCGAATGGATATCAGTATCCTGTATCTTGAAGCTGTGTCCGGATTGGCCATCTTTGCTACATTTATGGCAGGATGGGGTTCAAGCAGTAAATATGCAGTGCTTGCCGCGTTCAGGAACGTAGCAAAGATGATTGGTTACGAAATCCCACTAGGTATTACTGTTATTAGTGTGGCAGTAATGGCGCATTCACTGGATATCGTGGAAATCGTGGAAGCCCAGTCAAGTATATGGTTCATTATTGCACAGCCGTTGGGTTTTGTAGTATTCTTCATAGCCTTGTTGGCTGATGTGGGACGAATACCCTTTGACCAAACTGAAGCAGAAGAAGAACTTGTCGCAGGATGGGCTACGGAATACAGCGGGATGAGATGGGGGCTGGCATTTTTTGCTGAATATCTCCATGCAGTTGTGGGTTCTTTTATTGTTACCCTGATATTCCTAGGTGGATGGAATGGTCTCCCGATTGTCGGCAATCTATACATTCCCGGAATCTTCTGGGTGATTGCCAAGACAATAATGGTGATGATGCTTTTTATATGGATCAGAGCTGCCCTGCCGAGATACAGGATCGACCAGGTCATCGATATAGGTTGGAAGGTATTAATTCCACTTGCATTGTTGAACCTTGTGTGGTCAACTATCATAGGATTATGGTGGGCATAGGAGGGGAAAAAGATGGTATTGAAAAATTTACAAATAACTCTTCGCACTGTATATACAAAATCTGTAACGAGACTTTATCCGGAAGAAATAATGGATCTGCCGGATGCATTCAGGGGGCAGCAACATCTGGATATGGATAAATGTGTTGGGTGCGGCATATGTTCCCAGATGTGTCCCAATGATGTTATTGAGATAGTAAAAAGCGGAAAATGGTATCCACAGTTTGATAACGGGCATTGTATGTTCTGCGGATTGTGTGTTGATTTTTGTCCGAATGGGGCACTGTCTATGACAAAACACTTCGAACTGGCTTGTTGGACCAAGGAAGAAACAGTCTACAGCCCTGACCAGCTTGCAGCTCCGAATAAAGCTGAACTTGAAGGCAGGACAGGGGGGTATACGAAATGATAGACCTACAGATCATACCATTTGCAATCATATCAATAATCATGATCGGTTCATCCATCATGGTGGTAAAATCAAAGGAAGTAGTACACAGTGCTTTCCATTGTGTTATAGCTATGATGAGTGCTGCCGGATTTTATGTGTTGCTTAGTGCACAGTTCGTAGCTGTAGTGCAGATACTGGTGTATGTAGGAGCCATTGGTGTGATGATACTCTTTGCAGTAATGCTTACTACGAGAAACCAGGAGGTGGAGTGATTATGGAACAATTACCAAGTAAAGGTTGGAATATAATTAACCTGGTGACTGCACTTCTGTTGATGGCAGTATTAGTATTTGCGATTGTTAGTGTTGTCGGATTAGGGCCTTTAGTGCCAAGCACTCTGCCAGAAAGTGTACCTATTGATTATACAGTCTGGGAGGACGGTTCAATGGACGCAAGTGGGATTGAACATGTGGGAGGACTGTTGTTCACCAAATATGTAATTCCCTTTGAGGTCCTTGCACTGATCCTGTTAGCGGCACTGTTAGGGAGTCTTTACATGGCCAAGAAGGAGGATGAGTAATGTTACCGGTCAGTTATTATCTAATTGTTGCAGCCATTGTGTTCTGCATTGGTGTTTATGGTGTGATGACATTAAGGTCAGGAATTATGATCATGATGTGTATAGAACTGATGCTTAATGCAGCCAACATCAACCTGATAGCCTTTGCATCACATTTCAGCCAGGTGAACGGTCATGTTTTTGTGCTGTTCAGTATTGCTTTGGCAGCGGCTGAAGCAGCTATTGGTTTTGCAATATTAATGAGTATATTTAGGTCTAAGAACAATGTCAATATCGACAATATCAACATCCTGAGGTGGTAAGATATGGCTGTTGATAATATAGTATATTTGATACCGGCACTTCCGGTGTTAGCATTCGTACTTACCCTTGCCTTTGGCAAGAAACTCCCCTCAGGTGGAGGATATATACCGATACTGGCAATCGCCATATCCTGTATTATATCTATACTGGCATTTTTACAGATAAATGAAACAGGTATACCCATTGAAGTATCTGCACATTGGTTTTCAGTATTGAACGTTGGTATTTTGATCGATCCTCTGGCAAGTGTAATGTTGTTGATGGTCACTTTTGTGAGTTTACTCATCCACATCTATGCTATAGGTTATATGGCACACGATCCAGCCAAACCCAGATATTTTGCAGAGACCGCATTGTTCACTGCTGCAATGCTGGGTGTGGTGCTGGCAGATAATATCCTTCAGTTCTTTATTGCCTGGGAACTGGTAGGACTGTGTTCATATCTGTTGATCGGGTTCTGGTTCAGGAAACCTACAGCAGCTGCTGCCGGAAAGAAGGCATTCCTCACAACCCGTGTGGGTGATGTGCTGTTTTTGGCTGGTATAGTAATATTATTCTTTAATATGAGAGAACATGTGCTTCCTCATTTAACAGGGCATGAGACAGTATATCTGCTCCAGTTCAGTACGATATTCGAAAATATTCATCATATACCCTCAGGTCAACTTACTATTATTACACTGCTCTTCTTTGGCGGTGCGGTAGGTAAGAGCGGGCAGTTCCCATTACATGTATGGTTACCTGATGCAATGGAAGGTCCCACTACGGTGTCGGCCTTGATCCATGCAGCTACTATGGTAACAGCTGGTGTGTATCTGGTTGCCAGGACATTCCCAATGTTCATTGCGGCACCGGATTCGCTGATGGTTGTAGCTTACGTAGGAGGTTTTACAGCACTGTTCGCATCTACTATGGGACTGGTAATGAACGATATCAAGCGTGTACTTGCCTTTTCCACGATCAGCCAGCTTGGATATATGATGCTGGCACTGGGAATGGGATCGGTAATAGGTGCTGCAGCAGTAGGTTTTGCCATGTTCCATTTGATCAATCATGCATTCTTCAAAGCATGTCTGTTCTTATGTGCAGGCAGTGTCATTCATTCGACTGGTACAAATGATCTGCGTGAAATGGGTGGTCTGATGAGTAAGATGAAGATCACGGGCATCACCATGTTATTTGCTTCCCTGGCACTTGCCGGTATTGGTATACCATTTATTAATAAAATAGTGGGTTTTCCTGTAGGTACCAGCGGTTTTGTCAGTAAGGATGCAATCATTCTGGATGCTACATATGTATTTGCTCATGCGTCACATGATTGGATCCCATTTGCCTTTGGTATATTAGCGGCATTATTAACAGCAATATATACATTCAGGCTGTGGTTTATGGCATTCACAGGCAAACCGCGCCAAGATAGACATCCTCATGAGTCGCCAGCAACTATGACAGGAGTTTTATCAATTCTTGCAATATTTGCATTGATATTTGGAATGCTTACTTTCGTTCCGTTTTTGGATTTTGTAGGCAATACCTATGATCCTCATGAGATTGAATATCTTGCTGGATTAGGCGGTAATCCCTTATTAGAGCATCATGAACATGGAATTGAACATGAGATTCATCATATTGTTGACACTGCTTCACCTATTATTATCTTATTACCGGTTATTGCTGGTGTGGGTGGACTACTGTTAGCATGGGTGATCTATAACAGACGGTGGATAAGTGTGGCATCGATCGGGAATATGCGAAATCCGTTATTCGCGATTCTTGCCAAGCGGTACTACCAGCATGAGATATTCATTGAACTGATATCCCTGAAGTTCACTTATGGAGTACTTGCCCTGACCAGTGAGTTCAGTGACCGCAAGATAGTCGATGGTATCATTGACGGCATTAGTTCATTTATCATAGGAGGAGCAGAAGTCTTGAAAAAGATACAGACAGGCGTGGTGCAGAATTATGCCACAGCAACGGTTTTAGGGGTGGGCCTGATAGCCCTTATCCTCTCATTCAGGGGGGTGATCTAAGTGATTGATTATGTACTTTCGTTAATACTGTTCATCCCACTCATAGGTGCTGCCCTAACGCTGTTATTTGCCAAGAGCCGTGAATCAGCCAGAATAGTTGCATTAGTCTCATCAGCAATATCATTTGTACTTACGATAATGATATATCTCCAGTTCAAATCAGGTTTAGCTTTCCTGGAATTCCAGTTCATAGATAAAATTCCATGGATGGACTATATGGGGATAAGTTATTATCTGGGTGTTGACGGAGTCAGTATGCCGTTGATACTGTTAAATGCGATACTGTGTCCATTGACCATAATTTATGTGTGGGGAGAGAACAAACAGCCCAATCAGTTCTTTGCTTTGATACTGGTACTACAGGCTGGAGTGTTCGGGGTATTCATGGCCCTGGATTTCTTCCTGTTCTATATATTCTGGGAGCTGACACTGATACCACTGTACTTCCTGATAAGTATCTGGGGCGGTCCTAATAAGGACTATGCAGCCATCAAATTCTTCATTTATACCCATGTTGCCAGTCTTGTAATGGTGTTGGGGATATTTGCACTGTATTTCACTACCGGTGTTGAAACATTTGAAATACCTGTATTGTTACAGGCATTTTCTGACATCGCATCTGCTGAAATGAGAGTTGGTATTTTCCTTGCCCTGTTCTTCGGGTTTTTAGTGAAGATGCCTACCGTACCTTTCCATACTTGGTTACCGGATGCTCACGTGGAAGCACCCACCGCAGGCAGTGTACTGCTTGCCGGTGTGCTGCTTAAGATGGGCGGCTACGGGCTGTTCAGGGTATTGTTGCCAATGATGGAGGGTCTGGGACCATATCGTGAAAATATAGTCACATTAATGGCGGTGCTGGCTGTGGTAAGCATATTGTATGCAACGTTTGCAGCACTGGCCCAGAAAGATCTGAAGAAAATGGTCGCTTACAGCAGTGTAGCCCATATGGGTTATGTGATGCTCGGTGCTGCTGCATTCAACTATATGTCAGTTTCAGGAGCCATGTTCCAGCAATTCAGTCATGGACTGATCACTGCCGTGCTTTTCATGAGCGTAGGTGTGATACAGCACAGTGTCCATACCAGGATCATACCAGACCTGGGCGGATTGGCTGACCGGATGCCCAAACTTGCCTTCTTGATGATGTGTGGATTCATGGCATCCCTGGGACTTCCGGCTATGAGCGGTTTTATTGCCGAGTTTATGGTACTGACAGGAAGTTACCTGACTCTGCCAACATATGCACTGTTGGCAATGCTTGGTATTGTAGCTACGGCCGGGTATCACTTATGGGCATTGCAACGTGCCATGTTTGGCAGTTACAACGAGAAACTTGGTGAACCTCATGACCTGGCTAACTTTGAAATGATACCCATGGCGATACTGGTGTTGTTGATAATATTGTTTGGAGTATATCCGGGATCAGTGATGGAAATGTTTGAATCTGCCAGTAAAATTATTCCAGGAGTGATGATATGAGTTATATAGAATTAGCTTCCCAATTCGCTCCGGAACTGATATTGACCATCGGGGCTCTTGCCATTATGATGATCGGTCTGTTTCTGTCAAATTCACAGAAAAAGATACTGGGATATCTTGCCACAATATTCCTTGCAGTGGCCAGTTTGGTCATTGTGTTCAGGGGAGTATATGATATACAGATAGAATGTATACTACTGGGAGATTCTTTGACCATCGACCCTATGAGCCAGTTCTTTAAGCTGACCTTCTTACTGGTATCCCTGATTGTGGTTATAGCATCGATAAGAGAGTATGATGGCCATTCGAATCAAGATGAGTATTATACTCTAATACTACTCGGGACCATCGGAATGATGGTAGTGGCCTCAGCAATAGATATTGTAACTATGTTCATCGGGTTTGAACTGGCGAGTTTGTCCACTTATGCACTGGCAGGATTCAACAAGAAGGATCCAAATAGCCTGGAAGCGGCAGTCAAGTACTTCATCGTAGGTGCCCTGTCATCCACATTGTTGTTGTTCGGTCTTTCATACATATATGGTATGAGCGGCGGCCTTACAAACATTAATGAACTGGCAGTTTTCTTTAACAGTAATCCCACTGTCCTCACAAGTCCATTGGGTGTAGTAGCTTTGATGCTGATTGTGGCCGGATTTGGGTTCAAGATGGCACTGGTACCGTTCCATATGTGGGCACCGGATACTTATCAGGGTGCGCCCACTGTGATTTCGGCACTGCTGGCAGCTGGGTCCAAGAAGATGGCATTCGTTGCAGCCTTCAGGATATTCCTGATAGCAATGATAGCAATCAAGATCGACATGATGTTAGTATTTGCATTCCTGGCAATTCTGACAATGACCCTTGGTAATGTAGTTGCTTTAAGCCAGAAGAGCATTAAGCGTATGCTTGCTTATTCTTCAGTGGCACAGGCAGGATATATTTCCATGGTGTTTGTAGTCATGTCACCTGAGGCATTGACTGGAGGCATACTGTATGTTATGTCCCATGCATTCATGAAGACGGGTGCTTTCATTGCAGTAGCAGCACTGGGATATATGTTGTTGAAGGAGAACAGTAATGCTAAGGACGTTGATCATCTGGATAACTTTGCCGGACTGGGTAAAAGGTCTCCATTTTTGGCATTCAGCATTATGATATTCCTGTTTGCCCTGGCTGGTATTCCACCAACAGCAGGTTTTGTCAGTAAGTTCATACTGTTCTATTCAGTGCTGAAAGGAGGTTTTTTGCTCCTGGTGATCTTTGCCATATTGAATAGTGCATTGTCCCTGTATTATTATGCCAGGGTTGTGAAATATATGTATGTACTTCCGCCTTCGTCTGATGAAAAATTAAAAATACCCGGAGCATATGCAATAGCTATACTGCTGGCAATTATAGGCGTGCTGGCAATAGGAATTGTACCTGAACCATTCGTCAACTGGGCAGCAGAAGCGGCTAATGTACTGGGACTATAATAGGAGGTGAAAAATATGGCAGATTGTGATCTATGCGGGGTAGGAAGACCTACCCTATGTCCTGTGAAACCCGATGTACCGAGATTCAGAAAAGCCTACCCTACAGGGATGTGGATGGGCATTTGCGAGGAATGTACCAACGCCTCCCATGATGCCAATACTATCCGTGCAAAGGCAAAAGGTTCTAAATGCAACCTTTGTGGAAGAAAGGGTGAACAAATGTATGCCGTGGAAATAAGAGTTCCCGATTTCAGCGAGCCTTATTATAAGGACAAAGTGGCGGAAATCTGTGAATCATGCCTGGAAGCCACCGAGAATACATACAACAAACGGCAGGCAGAACTGGCATCCCATAAAGGTCACCATTAATTGAAAAGGGGTACTTTTACCCCTGTTCATTCTTTTTTACTTTTTTTTTGGTACTTAAAGTATAATTTTCTCCTCAAATCTTGATACACTGAAATGCATTTATAGACTCCAGTATGTCGAGATAGAAAGGCAAACCCTCAAATATGAGGGAATGCCATGCATATTTATCACAATCATGCAAGAATTAACTTCACTTGGAAGTATAAAAGCTGATATTCCTCCTTCCGTCCGAATGTTATTTGAGGATAATCACAACTGGGATTTTTTGCATTTTGTCCATCAACCCTATGCTAAGATTACCATCCAACATATTCAATAAATTATGCCTATTTCAAACATTCTATATCATTATTCAGATAAACCTTCTAATACATATTTCATTTGTTCTGTACCTGGTCAAAGAAAAACAATATGATTTATTCCATAAAATACTGAGAGATACAACTTCAATCCCAATTCGCCCACAACACACCCCAATCTCTCCCCCCAATTTACCTCTTCCCCACAGGCATAATACACAGCACCCGCTCATCATCTTACATCTCTAATAGTCTCTCCACCCCACCAGCATCGAACCTCCTCATAACCACAATCCCAGACCCAGCGAGACAGCCTGCGAATAAACATTCTGGGCAGCATGTCCCACCTCCATATGTACATCCCGTACCCCCCTCTCACCATACTTCCGGGTCGTCCGTTCATAGACCAGCAAATACCAGTACTGCCGCACCATTCTCAACGCATCCCTGGTCAATCGCAGCGGCACACAGCTCACCACGCACATCTCCCTATACCACCTTCTCCAGTTCAAGCCCCTGCGGCCTGTACTTGTAAATTCCTGCCTGGAGACCGGTTACATTCCCTACAACCGCATAGAGCTCAAGCGGGTAGAGCGCACAGGCAGATAGTGCTGTCCTGTATCCACCTGGATGTGTGATACCCTGTGTCGCCCAAATTAATTGGGAAACCTCTGTCAGGGTTAGCGCTTCATCCTTATAATTCCCCGTATCATGAAAAGGCGCTTTGGAAAAAAGAAAAAGAGGGCAAATTGGGATTCCCAAATCGCCTTAGTACATTTTTAAGCCTGTGATAGGTATTTATTGTTCCTCTGACATGGAATTTGTGCCTATTACAATACCCGCTTAACCACAAGCACAGGGTCGGCAGGTGGAGCCCCCAGTACTTTCTTTACTATCTCTTTCACAATGTTCGCATTCGGAGCCTCCCAATCGCAAATTCCCATCCCGTTCTCGTCTACGTATGCGCCATTGAACTTCACATCAGGATAGTCCTTCAGTACCTCATAGAACTGCGCCATAATATCCTCCAGTTCCTTTTTGCTTAGTTTTGGAAGTCTACCCTCATCTGTATAGTGAAATATCAGGACTTTTGCCATTTTTCCTTTTCACCTCCCCTTGCCTGTTTTTAATCCGCCATAATCGACAGGCATTACGGCATCACATTTAAGTCACACACCCCGGACTTAAGAACCGAGGCCTGTAAATAATACTCAACATCAATATTGTACATTTTTTTTATATTTTCTTGTGATAATAAAATGCATTAATACACTACCGCAGAGTATCTCCAACATTTTAATAATCCAGTTAGTAATTATTTTAAAAATCGATACAGATAAAAGTTCAGGATTTTGATCGAACTCGATTCCTAAAAGGGATGATGGGAATAAAACTGTGGCAATGATGAAAAAAATTCCTAAGATGAATGGAAAGAATATACCTGAAACAAATCGTTCAATAACCGTTCCTTTTTTCTTGAAACATATAAAATATGTTGCGATTCCAATAAATAGATATACAATTATTCCGAGTATATTTGAAACTGGAAACCATTTGGCTCCCATAAATGCTGCTCCGTGCGATTGAGCCAGATATAAAGTCAGCAAAAATGCAAACATAGAATATATTGTGCTGATTACAAAACCAGCTATCGCTGGCAATAGGATTTTGTTAAACCTTATTTTAATGTGCATATTTTGTTCTCACTTTTACTGTACCAATCCATCTATAAAATTTTAATTTTCCAATCAATTTTTACAATGATATTTGTCATTAGTACTTATATTATCTTCCCAACTTTATGCTCTCATTCTTTTTATTTTTCTGTCTGTTTCATTACGCCCATATTTTTTTCAGGCACAGGTATGCAATTTAAAGATAATTGTAAAAGCTACAAGTTGGTAAATAAAAGTCATGGCAACTATGCTCCAGAGTCGTTGTTGTTTTCAGTTTGCTTAGTAGCCTTATAACTTGGCGCCTTCATGTAGAAAATAGTACAATAACCTAACTGCGAAATAGGTTCCCATCAAAACTAAACCCACACCTATCCAACTTGTCCCTCCAGCTTTAGCAATTTCTATCTTTTGAATCTCAGGATCAGGTTGATCTGATTTTATTACAGATATTTTTTTCATTGCATGTTTAAGATATAACCTATTTCCAAATATACCAAATAATATCCCAATAAATATGTCTACCCCTAACTGAGTAAGAGGATGCAAACTTGCTATTAATACAACATCAATATATACGAGCAGTCCAATAAGAACCGCTGCATAAAGATACATCTTTCTATAACCCATCCACATTGTCTGGAAAAAGAATGCACCCCAATTCCAATCAATTATTTCCCCACTTTCTTCCATGTTTTTCCATTTTTTCAAATAATAATTATCCTTGTTGCCTGCAAATAGATTTAGTTCTTCTTCATTTACTTCCATCTTCGATCTCCTAAACAGCATTATTGCCATACATTTTTCAATTTTGAGCGTTCAATGGTTGTTACCCTGTCCAATCAACTATTTTCCATGATCATTTCAATTTTTCTTACCTTGCAAACCGATAATAGCGCCAATTTTCAGCTTAACAGAGTTATTTTCAATTCCGTTTGACTAACTGAGCATAAGTTTGATCCTGTTGAAGTCACGACCCCAAACGCCGCTTCGCTCTGTACGGGGCATCATGGATGATACTTCTGGTTTTTGTATTTCTGTTAGTTTATACATTTCCAAATTTATTTAGGTATATGGTGCATAATATAGATCTGTAAAATTAAAATCATGCATCCATATATTTAGTATTCCCAAGCACCAGCCACTGGAATAAGAGCACCAGTAAGATAGTGTGGACTATCAGTAACCAGCCATTTGACTACTTCTGCAATTTCATTAGGTCTTCCTGGTCTACCAAATGGCATTTGTTCAGCCATCTCTTGACGTTCCAATTCTGTAGTAGCTCCCTCTTCAATTAAACCCGGACAAATTGCATTTACTCTGACTCCTGAAGAAGCTAGGCTGGCAGCTAATGACTTTGTCAAAATTACAATTCCTGCTTTTGCAGCACAGTATCCTGTAGACATACTCCAGGCCTTGAGATTTTCAACGCCTGAAAAAGCAAAATTGATGATATGTCCCTGGGATGCGCAAATTTTTTCCCTTGCAAAATATATAGTATTAAATGAAACCTGAAGATTCATATTAAGAGATTCTGACCATTCTTCTGGTGTAACTTCGAGAATATCTTGATAATAAAAAGGCCCTATAGTATTTACTAAAACATCAATACTTGTGAATTGTTTCACTACTGCATTTACCATTTCTTTTGCTTGCTTTGGATGAAGCAGATTAAAACAAAATAATCCAGCCTCAACGCCTTTTTTTTGTGCCTCCTCTTTAATAATTTGAACCGCCGCAAAATTCTTATGATAATGAGCGGCAATGTTGAACCCTTCAGAAGCAAGAGATATGGCTATAGCCTGACCAATATCTGAACTTGCACCTGTTATTAATGCTGTCTTTGTCCCCATCTTTGCGTTCCTCCTTTTATAAGATGATATTAAATAAACGCCGGATTTTATAAAAACTCGTTCTAATCTTTGCTTTCGTTAATTACCTAATAATGATAGCGATTTTTCGAAGCAATGGCATCATTTATTGAATGTTATTTTAATCCCACCCTAATATGCTCCTATTCTCTGGATATGATAATTATTATTTCTGCTCAATTTCGCTCCAGGAGCATGAATCTGCCATTCTCAGTCACATACCCCAGACTTAAGAGCCAATGCCTGTAAATAATACTCCGCATCACTTTTTTGCATTTTGCCTGTCAACCCTTTGGTAAGATTGCCATTCAACACATTCAATAAACTATACCTATTTCCAACCTTTTGTATCATCATTCAGATAAACCTTCTTATACTTATTTCATTTGTTCTGCACTTAGTCAAAGAAAAACATTCTGATATATTTCATGAAATACTGATAGATACAACTCCAATCTCACTTACCCATGCCGCAATCCGTTTCCAGTTCATGCCCCTACGGCCGATACTATATTTTCCAGCCGGGATACCGTCCACATTCTCTGCAAACACACAATTTTTCTAAAATTTAGAAATATTAAATCAAAGAACCAAATCCCTGATATCTATATAAAGCGGACAGAGCTCTGGCGGCTCTCCTTCCAATGCCTTGGCATATACATACCAAGTATCGACCTGGGGTTTGAATTTCTTGATTATATCAAATAGAGGGTCATCCGCATCCAGATGGCAGGTAAAGAAATCTCTCCCGGCATCCAATGTAAAGTTATTGAAATATCCGATCAAGCTTGACATTGCTTCAGGACTTTCTGTTTCGAATGCTGGATCAGTAACATAATACCCTTTAAAATATTCTCCTTCTGCAGGTATCTTTGGCACTTTGGTAAATAGACCCAGCAATCCAAATACTCTTCTCATGACCTTCCATGCAAGTGGTATTTTAGGAAAACACATATCTCCCATTACTGACCAATCCCATAATCCCGCACATGCTGTGATCTTGCCTTTATTCTTCACTACCCAGAAATTCTCTAATCCGTATGTGGGAATTCCATTCACATAAGATCCAAAGCTTTCGGGAGTGTATGGTACAAAGTGTGCACGTCCGGAATAATAACTATTGATAAGACTTACTACTTCAGGAATGTCATTTTCATTAATGCGTTCAATTTCAAATTTTTGTGCGAAATTGCCTTTATTATAGACGGATATTGAACATGGCTTGAACTCTACCATATTAGAATAGCCAAGTTTTTCAAATAAAGCCTGGGAAGCATCATTTGGCTCAAAAATATAGCAATAAATATAGGAATATCCAATATTACTGACATTCTTCTCTGCCTCCATTAACAGCTTAGCAGCAATTCCTTTTCTCTGGAACTCAGGATGCACCATCACCTCAGTAAAATAGGCATATGCCTCTTCCTTGAGTGGATCGTGCTTCACGGTCCAGCCAATCCAACCCACCACATTTCCTTCCTCTTCAGCAACGAGAACGTTCCAATTATCGTATAATTCGTATCTTGCGATGATATCTCTCTTATCGATCCCCATTGCATAGTTTTCGTTACCCTGCGGGCATAACTTCTCAATATCTAACATGGTGGTGCTATCGCCCTTCTCAAAGGGCCTTATCAAAACCATTATTATTCCTCCAAATTTTGCTCAACATTTTCCATTCCCTTATATATCCCCCGTTTCCTCCAACAATTCACACCCTCCCCACAGGCATAATACACAGCGCCCGCTCATCATCCTGCATCTGCAACAGCTTCTCTACCCCACCATCATCGAACGCCCCCACAACGACAGTCCCCAACCCCAGCGAAACCGCTTGCAAATAAACATTCTGGGCAGCATGCCCCACCTCCATATGCACATACCGTACCCCCCGCTCGCCATACTTCCGGGTCGTGCGTTCATAGACCGCAGCAAATACCAGTACTGCCGCACCATCCTCAATGCATTCCTGGTCAAGCGCAGTAGCACACAGCTCAGCACGCACATCTCCCTCTGCCACCTTCTTCAGTTCATGCCCCTGCGGCCTGTACTTATAGATTCCTGCCTGGAGACCGTCCACATTCCCTGCAACCACATAGACCTCCAGCGGGTAGAGCGCACCCGCAGAAGGTGCGGTCCTGTATCCACCTGGATGTGTGATACCCTGTGCCGCCCACAAAAGTTGGGAAATCTCGGCCAGCGTCAGCGCTTCATTCTTGTAATTCCTTATCGACCTTCTCACAAGCAGGGCTTCCTCGACAGAGATGCCGCCGGAGTTTCGCGGTTCAGGAAGGATGATTGTATCTCCGACCACGTTTCCTGCATAAGGTTCCTTTCGAACCGGCTGGATTATTACTGCCAGCACTACTGCCATACAGACAATTGCAATAGCAACATGTATGCTCTTCACCATGGCCACTCTCCATTTCAGTGATAATATCTTCCAAATACAAGATTATTGACCTTATACTACTTAAAAAAAGTGCCAGATGTGACATGGGGTGGTAGGGGATATTTGATATAGTTCATTGCGGGACAGTAGGGTAGTAGGGTAGCCTGGCCGATTCTTGAGCATTTTGGGCGCATGGAGCGCGGTTTGAATCCGCGCAGCCCCATTTGGATTTTTTGTTTAGCTCTGGTTTGCTTATCACGAAAATGCTCACTTTTTTCGCATTTTCTAAGCCTACAGGAAAGTATATACTTTCCTATACGTTGAAAAAAAATAAGGAATATGGCGGGCTGGAAGGGATTTGAACCCCTGGCCGATGGATTAAGAGTCCATCGCTCTGCCTGACTAAGCTACCAGCCCGCGCTGAAGCCTTCTCATAATTATATTATCATAATATATACGTTTCGCAGAATGTGCATGAAATATCGCTATGCGCTTAAAAAATAGAGAAAACGAACCTTTCCCGCAAACTGATTAATAACAAATTTATATATCAATATGGATTATATAACAAACAAAAATTTAACCGGAAAGTTAGTGATATGAACAAAGACCTTCTGATGTGGGACGAGACACTTTTCAAGGACCCGGACCTATTCGAGCTTGACCACATCCCTGAATACTTCGCCCACCGTGAATCCCAGATGCAGGCACTCTTGTACTGCGTCCGGCCTGCCATGCGCGGCGCAAGACCCGTCAATGCCTTTTGTATAGGTCCTCCAGGCACTGGCAAGACCACGGCAATACACAAACTAATCGAAGAGATCGAGAAATCCACATCAAAGGTAGTTCCCGTCCATGTCAATTGCCAGACCAATTCCACCCGGTTTACTGTCTACTCCCGGATATACAAAAAACTGTTCAATATAGCCCCGCCGTCCTCAGGTGTCTCATTCCAGAAGATCAATGAAAAAATCACCATGCACCTGGCAGATGAAGAAAAAATACTGGTGGTTATCCTGGATGATATCAACTACCTGATGCATGAGGGTGAACATGACAAGGTGCTATATTCACTGCTGCGCGCCCATGAAACAAATCCCGGTGCCCGCATAGGTGTGATCAATATATTAAGCGATACCGGCATGGGATTTCATTTTGATCCGAAAGTGGAATCAGTCCTCCTGGCAGAAGAGATAAAGTTCCCCAGATATACAGGCGATGAGATACGGGACATCCTTAAAAACAGGAATAAACTGGGGTTCTACAATGATGTGGTTGGCACCGATGTGCTGGATAAAGTTGTGGAATATACCGAATTGCTTGGCGATCTGAGGGTGGGTATTGACCTGTTCAAGCGCTCAGGTCTAAATGCAGAAAGGCAGGCATCCAGGACCATCGAAGTTGAAGATGTGGACAAAGCCTACAATACCTCAAAGCTGGTGCACCTCACATACCTGTTAAAGTCATTAAAAAATGAAGAAAAAACCCTGCTGGAACTTATTTGCAAGCACACCGAGATTAACACAGGTGAATTGTATAATGAGTTCCACGATAAAACAGGCCTTGGTTATACCAGGTATTACGAGACCCTGGAAAAACTATCAGCCTTAAAATTAATAAATGCCAGTTTCACAGGGAAAGGTACCAGGGGCAGAAGCCGCATAATCACACTGCGGTACAGTCCAGACGAAATAACAAAAAGGCTGTCATAAACATGACCTGTATGGATATGCCCTTTGTTTTCACTGGAAACTATACTAAATAATAAAATCAGTGTAAAAAAAAATGTGCAATTATTTTTTAAACTCAGTATAATTGCACTTTCCGCAGGTCAGTCTGTCCTTATGATCGGCAAGAAAGAACCCGTCACCGCAGCGGGGACAGGACTGTCTTAACCTCTTTATCGAATTATCTGAAACCTCGTAATAATTATGTACAGCCATTGTGATCACCTTATCTAATTTTACTCAACGGGTTCTTCTTCCACCG
>Ga0255447_1001_pt1 | contig 33182 bp, 38 predicted proteins | sample ANMaggSeSYBR02G7_FD_182668 | JGI IMG/M metagenome (GOLD analysis project Ga0255447, IMG submission 182668) | Sediment cell enrichment communities from methane seep in Santa Monica Basin, California, United Staets - ANME aggregate JGI... | ecosystem: Environmental > Aquatic > Marine > Cold seeps >... | reverse complement strand
CGGTTGATGTAATAGTGTATGACAGTGACAATAATCTGGTAGAAGGAGCTAACGTAATAATTACAGGCGGAGGCGGTATTGGTTCTATCAAGACAGATCCTACAGGACAGGCGACAGTTGATGTACATGATGTTTTCATCCGCTTGAACCAGGATTCCATAGACCTCGAACTGGTGGTTAAAGCCAACGGGTTCTATGACTACACAAATGAAGCTGCAATATTGATCACTTAGGTATGTTCAGGGACGAAACAGCCACCATGGGCCTGCCCATGAGGATGGTAGTGCTTACTATCGTCGGAATGGCCGGGCTGGCTGCCATGATAATGTTCATTGGTGACATGAGCCTGGTGCCAAAAAGCATGCATGCCGATATCATCGGCATTGAAAACAGCACAACAAGTAGTGTGTTACATGTCAACAACGGTACTAAGAACGTCACTATCAGTGTAATTGATGTAGATGGCGGGCCTGTGGCGGGCGCAACTGTGGTTTTCTATGGCCTGCATACTTCTGCTTCAGGTATGACTGACAGTAACGGAAATGCCCTGGTCAATATTAATACATCTTCTTTCAGTGTTCCAGGTGAAGGATACCTGAAACTGTCAGCTAAAGCCAGTGGATTTGTAGATTACAAGAACGATTTTGCACTAAAAGTGGTAGATAGTTAACGCTTCATCTATGAAGTGTCAGAGTGCCTGTTGGTCATTATGAACTTTGCTATCACAGCCGTAGCGAACAGTATTGCCAGTCCGGTAGGATAATAAGTGGATCGTATGATGTCCCACCTGTCGGCCCAGACAAGGTAGCCTGTAGCAATAAGTGCAATGGATGCCACTATGCCTGAAAGTTCCACAGGTACCTTGATATTGCCTATGGATATCTTGTTCATATTCTCCTGGCGCTGTAATCTCTGTCTTGTGTCTTCCAGTTCTTCCCTGAGCGTTTCGATCTGTGAGCTGTGTGCATTGTTTATGGATTCCACTGAGGCAGATGTGTCTTTCTTCAGGCTCGATTGTTGTCCACCCAGTTCTTCGATCCTGCTACTGGCAGCCTGTAATTCCTGCCGCAGGGCATCCACGGAACTGTTAAGCTGTGTAAGTTCGTCAGACTTTATTGCGGCAAGGTCGCTTGTTAGTTTTTCAATGACATCATGCAGTTCTTTGAATTTAGCTTCCAGGTCATTGAATTCAGCCTGCAGTTCCTCTATATCAGGGTCTGTCCACTGGATATTTTCAGATGATTCCTGAACAGTCCTGATGTAATCATCCTTACTGGTTGACAATCTCCGCTCAACTGCACGCAACCGCCTCTCGATACTTCGTACGCTCTGGTCAAATGACTCTATCCTTCCGTAAACATCTGTTTTTTCCATGGACTCAACCTGTGGGCAATCTTAAACATCAAAAGATAAATACTTTGTCCTCTTCTTTCGAACCCTGGTGTTAATTTGTGGAAAGATGAACATGGTATTGATACAATTCCACTAAAACTGGTGGTCTACCTGGTCCTGGTTGGAATTATTATTGCACTTACGGCAATTGGCCTGAAGAATGCAGGACCGCCAATGGATGGCGCCTTAATGGAGCGTCAGCTAGGGGGGGTTAAATCCGGTATTGAACTTATGCAGTCAGGATATGCCAGGGACCTGTCAGACCCGTACGCTGCCACCGGCAATATCAGGAGCTTTGACCTGGTGCTGCCTGAGCGCCTGGAATACCTATCATTCGGGGTGGACCCTGACCCTGACAACAATGGCATTCTGAACGACACACCGCCGGGTCTGGTGACAGATAACGGTGACGTAATCTACTATAAGTTGAGGGGCGACGGCAAGAGGTTGATAAAGCTCCAGGATCCGGTCCGCATTCGCGAAGGTGAATTGGTGGAAGGCCGGTGGTTGTCCAGGTCTGTGGACGGACTGGGTCAAGCGGTTGTGCTCACCAGCGGCAGCCAGTCTGTGACTTTTGAACTGGTCTATGACAGGGGCACTACATACACACTTTCACACCTGACCGATAATCTGAATGCGTATATTAACCCAAATAGTACTGGCGGGCTGCCCCATGGCTTGCTTGTGTCAGTAAACCCGGATTCTTTCCCTGCTGATGATGTTACTGCCGGCAGGGTCACGGTACAGTTGGTCGACAGCCAGGGCCGGTGGGTACATGAGATGGGAAGGACTGTAAACCTGACCAGCAACAGGGGCAACCTCAGTATCGCGCAGTTGGTCACTAATGCCCAAGGTAGCGGCAGCGTGATGCTGACCTCTGGAGAACTGGGGTTGGGTGTGGTCACAGCACAGTCCCCCTGGACTACATAACGGAACAGGCGAAGTTGCATTCACACCGCCGCCTCTGGTAATAAAATTCAATGAATGGATATATTCATCACCAGAAGGTGATCCAGACGCGGAACTGGTAGCCCAGTTCCAGATTGAACACAACACTCCTTATAGTGTCACCCTGACCGGATGGGCCACGGAGGCACACTGGCTATGGGATCCAGAGGAATGGGCCATCGGTAGTATCGAGATTGATGGTGTGGTACTGGATAAAATAGAAGTGACCAGCGGGTCAAGAATAGATGTGCCTTTCGGGGATGTGCTGCTTGATGCAGGCAGCCATACCTTAAGAGTTACTATGATAAACGATTTCAATATCCCTCTGGTGGGGGACAGGAACCTGTATGTGGAGAGTGTCAAGTTAATATAAATAAAATTTATATAAATGTTTGACATTTCGATAAAAAATTATAAATGTTTTAACCACATGATTATACTGATTGTATATCTCATTTAAAATCTAATATTACTTCTCTAAATCTTATGATGCAAAATATACAAAAAAGACGAAAAGCAGCTTTTAACCTCACATATTTATTTAGATGGGAAGTTGGAAACGAAAGTGAAGCAGACTGGGCAAAAATCAACTCCAGTGAGCGTATTATTAGAGATAAAATATCAAACATTAGGTATAAGCAAAAGTGCACAGGATCTAAAAAAGACATTGAAAACAATGATTCCAGTAATAAAATTAGAATAGTAAATAAAGAATATGTTGAACCTTTCTTTTACTACTGGATTTGTGTTGATCCGTCTTTCAGCCCAAAAGATGTATTTGAAGAATTTCAAAACAATTGTGAAATTGGGAATTGGAAATTTCTTAATCCTTATACATATGAGCCAACAGAAAAATTATGTTATTACGTCAGATTTGACACTAAATATACAGATAAAATCCTGCTCTCAAAATTTCATCCATCAATCCAAAGAAAAATTATTGAAGTGTGTAAGGAATATAAACAAGAATATGTTGATAGCTCACTTTCCGCATGTAAATTCCAAAAGTGAATCTTTTTAATATTACTTCTTCCATTTCATCAGTAAACTCATCTGAGGGGATGAACTACTGCATGAACATAACAACTACAGCACTATCTCATTTAGGATTAGTTAGCGGAACGTTTGATGAACTTGGTATTGCAGACTTAATAGACACCACCATACCAAAAAACCGAAATCACAATTTATCCCATTCCGCAGTAATCAAAGCTATGTGTTTGAACGGTTTGGGATTCAACGAAAGCCGACTGTACCTTTATTCCGACTATTTTGAAAACCTTCCAACAGAACGATTATTGGGAGAAGGTATCCTTCCAAAACACATAAACGACGATGTTCTTGGAAGAACGCTGGACAAAATCTATGAATATGGTTGTACTGAACTTTTCAATCAGATAGTCCTCAAAGTTATGAAAAATGTTCCATTCGGTAACCATATTCTGCACACCGACACAACCAATTTCAGTTTACATGGAAATTACGAGAATTGTGATCCTGAACTCAATACCATTGAGATTACTTACGGCCATCCTAAAGACATGCGATGGGATCTGAAACGTTTTGTGTTGAGCATGGTATGCAATCAGGAAGGTATACCGCTTTTTGTAGAAACTCTTTCAGGAAATGCATCTGACAAAACCACATTAGTGAAAACCGTAAAGAAAATTCAGAAGAATCTTGAATTGGACGACAAAGTGTACCACATTGCAGATAGTGCGATTTATAGTGATGATAACATCACAGAGTTAGGAGCGCATACTCTCTGGATCACAAGAGTGCCTGCAACAATAACTGAGGTAAAAGATCTTCAGAATACAGATGTTGAATTAGAAGTTTGCACAGACATGCGATACTCGTATTATGAAATTACATCATCATATGGCGGAATGAAACAAAAATGGGTATTGTTTCAATCTAAAGCGACGAAAAAACGAAAGGAGAAGACATTTGACAGAAATATTGAGAAAAAATTGAAAACTGCACAGAAATCTCTTAATAAATTGAAAAAGGTGGAGTATGCATGTGAAGAAGATGCAAATCGAGCTGCAGAAAAATGGCTTGACGAACACCAAAAGTATCTATTTAAACAACTATCAATTGAATCAAAGTCACGTCGGATAGGTGGTAAAAGGGGAAGGCCAAAGAAGGGGGAAGAACTTGAAACTTTTTATTTGATTAAGGCAAAAATCAAAGTTGATACACAGGCAATTGCACAGGAACGTAAAAAACTTGGGAGATTTGTTCTGGCTACAAATGATCTTAATCTTACAGTTGATGAAATACTATCGTATTATAAAAGTCAGGGTAATGTTGAGCGTGGGTTCATGTTTCTGAAAGATAAGAGCTTTCATGTTTCAGAGGTGTATTTGAAGAAGGAAAGTAGGATTGAAGCATTGTCAATGATTATGGTACTATGTTTGTTTCTTTATTCAATTGCTCAATGGAAGTTAAGGAGTAGGTTAAAAGAGACTAATAAATTTGTCAGGAATCAGGTTAAGAAGCCTACACAGAGTCCAACAATGAGGTGGGTGTTTTTCTTGTTTAGAGGGATTACAGAATTAACAATTTTACTTGATGGAATTGTTGAGAAAAAAGTGGCAAATATGACTGATGAATTGTGGGATATTTTGAGTATGATGGGAAATGAATGCAAAAAATATTATGTTTGATGAGAGACGTGCGGAAAGTGAGGTGTAGCTTTCTTTACGGCTATATTGTTCAGATATACTGGCTGTGAGGGAAAGATTTATTACCCCTTCAGCATCAACTATTCTTATAAAGCTATTGACCTGCCAGATATGTCACGAAATATTATTATGGACAATATGTTCCAGTGGGTAAGACAAGACCTGTCAAATTTAAGGGGAGTAAAGATGTCACTTGTCGCCAGCCAGGACGGCTATATCTTTAGCCAGCCTGCCGAATCCAATATAGAAAAATACGCAAAGGCCTCAGCAACAATGCTAAGAACAGCAGATGTTGCCATATCAAAATCAGGGCAGAATTGTTCAAGGGTCATCATTGATTATCCCAATGAAAGGCTAATTGCAACCCGTGCAGGACCAAAGGCCCTTGTTGCCGTACTGATCGAACCTGACACAAAACTGGATCCGATAATCCCTGAACTGGACAAAGTAGCCCGGAAAGTCCAGGAAATACTGTAGTCCAATAAACTAAATATTTAAGCGTAATCACCCCTTCTTAGCTTAAGAATATCACTATACAGGGGCACTCCTTTGAACGGACCGACCAAACCCATAATATTAGGTATAGAAGGGACTGCATGGAACTTAAGTGCAGCCATTGTGGACACATTTGATGTAATAGCCGAAGTAACCTCCACATATATTCCACCAACCGGAGGCATCCATCCCAGGGAAGCATCCCAGCACCATGCTGACCACATTAAGAGCGTAATATCTGCCGTACTTGCAAATGCCGAAAATAATGGAATTGCCCCCGGCGATATCAATGCTATAGCCTTTTCCCAAGGTCCGGGGCTGGGGCCATGCCTGCGCACCGCTGCAACTGCGGCCCGGGCACTATCCCTTTCACTCGACATACCACTTATCGGCGTGAACCACTGCGTTGCACATATAGAAGTGGGGCGCTGGAAGACACCATCACAGGACCCGGTGGTACTGTATGTGAGCGGGGCAAATTCCCAGGTACTGGCTTACAGGGCTGGGCGTTACCGTGTGTTCGGTGAAACACTGGATATCGGTATCGGCAACGCCCTTGATAAATTTGCCAGGGGTGCGGGATTACAACATCCGGGCGGTCCCAAGATCGAGGAGCTTGCTAATAATGCATCATCATATGTGGTGCTGCCCTATGTTGTGAAGGGAATGGACTTTTCATTTTCGGGCCTGTCCACTGCCGCATCCGCTGCCCTGGAAACTTCTTCTATAGAAGATGTGTGTTTTTCATTCCAGGAAACCGCATTCGCAATGCTGGTGGAGGTCACGGAAAGGGCGGTGGCACATACTGGTAAGAACGAGATACTGCTTGCGGGCGGTGTGGGTGCCAATATGCGGCTGCGGGAGATGCTTGAGATCATGTGCAATGAGCGGGGCATTTCGTTCTATGTGCCTGAGCAGCGGTTCATGGGTGATAACGGCAGCATGATAGCATACCTTGGACTGCTGATGTTTGAGCAGCAGACCCTGTTGCCGCTAGATGAATCACATGTGCGGCCCAATTACAGGCCCGATGATGTTGTGGTTACCTGGCGTGGGCATTGACCTGGTCGGATACTGTATGCGGATAATTTACTAGATACTAAATGATGCATTATTACGTACATGTTGTTGAAATTCACGGTTTATACGCTCTTCATCCATATGACCGTTGATTATTTTATATACTGTTTCATAGATCTCCATCAGATTGCTATTCTTCTTTTTCATCCTATTTCCATCCCTGATTTTTTTCATATCCTTGGAAGTCTTTCTTGTTAAGCTACAGATAGAATCCAGATTTATTTCAATATCACCAGAAGATTTGAACCTATTATTTTTACTAATTGAAATACATCCAGCATTTATCAGGGTTGGGATTGAAAGGGGAAGAAATATGTTATCAAATCCTTCGGATGAAAATTTCCTCGAACCAACATTGGCGGATATTTCATATACATCCTTACAGAGTTGTTTCACATTTAACCTTCCCTTGCTTTCCAGAGCGATCAAGGTGGACGCAATTATGATATATTCGTCATCACAATCCAACAATTTCTATCCCTCATTTCTTTATCCTGCTCAATGCAACTCCAATTCCTATAACTACTAATCCGAAACTGAATCCAGGACTTTTCTGATTCTCTGCAGTTTGAGGCTCTGGTGAGGCAGTAATATCGGAAATTCCATCATCTGAAATTACCAGTGTTGCGCTTGTTACCTGTTCTGTTTGCCCAATGATAGCGAAACTGGAAAACCCCGGAGTTAATGATGAAAATAAATAATATTCACCATCCTGTCCATTCAGAGTTGTCTCAAGGGGTTGCCATTCGCCTTCATGGAAATCATACATGGTTAACATTGCAGGATCAATATCATTTTCTGCAAACCATTGATAAGGAACCCGGAAATTTATTATTATTTCTGACAATCTTCCCTCTGCCCAGCGGTCATATCTCATATAGATATTCAGGAACAGGTTAATTTTACCATCAGGTAGCTCGGAATCCCCTATTTGACTTGAGGGACCATGAAGGACCTCAACCATGCCGGGAATCAAACCGTAGGTACCTTTTGGCATCACCCGGATAGAATCTACGGTGACACCTTCAAATAAATATAGTGCAGGTTCGCTTTCCATCAGGTACACTCTTGTTAACATTGAATTTATGATGTTATTTCTATCCTCACCGGTGCTCCCGCCTCCGCCTCCACCTCCACTACTGGAGGATACTGATGTTTCCGTTAATACTGATGTTTCCTTTAAAATACTAAATTGTTCACTATCGAAGGCACCAGAGTTATCAGATACCTGCACTTCCAGGACATAAGAACCAGGCAGATAGCCCCCATACACTAATGTACCTTCATAGATCCTGGTGCTCCAATTAATATTAGTAAATGAAGTCAGATTTGTTTCATTTTTCCAGATTAATTCACCAGTACTTAGATTTTGTTTATATAATATTACAAAGACATCATTGATATCATAGACGCTATTGTTGTCACTAGCTTCTACAGATATATCTATGAATAACGTATCTCCGATACAATATCCATTTCCTTCCCAATTGATATCATTAACAACATTATCAATTGTTGGAGGTGCATTTCCCACAACAACCGTCACACTTGTCGCTATACCGACTGCATTGGCTGGCATTGCCAAAACTAATATTAATGCTACCAATAATAATGATTTTACTTTCATAGCGACTCACATCTTTCTAGATTTCTTTTTACCCCGGAACATGACCAATAACAGCATAACTGCTATCAGGGAAATCCCTTCGAAACCGGGTATTGATTTTCCAGCTTTCAGTGATACCTCTTTTACTGGGGTTTCCTTTCCGCTGTAGATCACTTTCCCCTTAATCAGATAATCGCCTTTAGATTCAAGCTTAAAATAGGATACTAATTCTACTTCCCTATATTTCTCAACTTGGAGTTCTTCACTTGTAATTGTATTAATAAGATTCCCGTCTTTGTAGACTTCTCCCGAGAATTTTGCAGCAGTTTCAATCTCACCTGTATTCTCAAAATATGCATTGACTTTAACCAATGAACCTATTGTTGGTTCGCCTTCAATGCGAATATCAGTCAGATTTCCTTGTCTGCTAAAAGTCCCTACTGGGAATATTTTAAAAGTTTCATCAGATGATCTTAATATTTTTCCGTCCAAAGATACTATCACATTTGCTGTATAGTCTCCAGGTATGGTCTCTTCTGTAGTGTTCCATTCAGCAGTGATAGCATTTGTAATAGATGGTTTAATCGTTGCTTTATCATAAATGAAACTATGTATCAACTCATTATCTTTGAGTATCGTAACCTTGATTTCTGGATTTACGACAACATTTCCAGTATTTCTAAACATTGTCTCGACCTTAAGTGGATAACCCGGTTCAATATCATTAACTGAGATTCCATTTACAACTCCATCTATAATCTGATCGCCAGTAACAATTATTCTAACTTGTGATGACCCACCAACAATAAAAGATTGTTGACTGCCTGAAGCATCCGATTCTTTTGGAACACTTCTTACAACAAGTTCTCCAGTATAGTTTTTACTCGCCGCATCAGGAGGTATTTGAAATTTGACAATTACCGAGGTCTTACTATTAGCAGGTACTATGACAGTTTGAATTTGTGTATCAGGATCGGGATAGTAAAAACTTACCCATCCTCCTATGTCTCCAGAAGAAGATAGAGAATAGTTCATGTCTTCTGTATTCATATTTATGATTGTCAACATATTTTCATATGTAGATCCTTTTAATGAATTATCAAATACCATATCACTTGGAGATAAACCGATACCTAAGGCATCTACTGATTGCACCATTATAATCAATATAATCAATATCATTGCTTTTTTCATATTTATTCCTCAAATCGTTTCAATAATTGACATTTGAATAATGATTATTAGTTATATAAAAAAATAGAAAAGAGATATATTGTATCTCTTTTCATTCTAACAATTTGCTTTATTCCATTACGAGGGTTACTGTACCTTCATAGGTATTTGAAGATGTACCCCAAGGTGCAGTGATGTCAAAGTCTATCTGTGTTGGTGTGCAAGGCTGTATTGCAGTAGGCAATCTCTGCAGGTCATTGGATAGTGAGTTCAGGTCAAATCCAAGCAAATGAACACTTAGAGCGGATGCAGGGATGGTCTGTTGTGGCTCATTTACTCCTGTCAGATCAGTGGCACTTACCAGCATATTAACTGGGATATTACCCTGATTCTTAATAGTTGGCCTATCAGCTGTAGTCCAATCCTCATCACCAGCAATTACTTTTCTTGACTCTAATGTTAATGCTCCATAATTAATTGTCGTAAAGTCAATCTGAAAAGCCTTAAGGCTCATGAATTCAACTTTTAACAATCCTAAGCTGTTTGTCGTATCACTATTCTCTTCAAAACCGCTTCCCTTATCGACAACCTTAAAATACACTAGATAATCGCCAGGTGCGTCATGATTTGTCAGATAGTTATCAACTACAAAGATTCTATAACCTGATTTTGTATCTCTTAGTAAGTCTAGCATATCATCTTTATCAGCTTCGAATATCAAATTTTTATCATATGCCTGATTGATAGCGTCTGTCCACTGGTCAACATCTGTGGTTATATCGCTAGCTTCTACTTCAGGTCCCATTGCAACGCCGCTTGGGTCCCTTAACTCCTCAAAGACTTTAACAATATCATCTATACCGTTTCCATCAGAAACCACGACATATTTCTTGAAATGTTTTTGTGATTCAGCCATTCCAATGCCAGCTATAGGCATCACCTGTGTTTTCATGTCGCCAATAGTCCCATCGTCGCCTGGGATGATGGTACCATCAGTTTCGTTAACACTGAGTGCCCACTGATAGTCGATCGATGGCGGAGTTCCACTGCTCGATACTGATGCATCGACATGTATATCTTGTGCACTCACTGCTGGTGCAAACATGGTAGCTATCATTGCAAATGCCACCAACATTGTTGTTATTTTATTCATATTCCTATTCCTCCTAATTTTAAATTCCTTTTCTTATAACATCCCGACCCTGTGACAAGCAACGAACCTTGCCTATGAATCCAAGATCCATATTTTCCAGTTCTGATACCTTGCACAGCATCGCAGATGTCAAGTAAAAATTCACCCCTGAAATATGGGCAAATTCTACATACAACTTATTCAGTGATATTTATATAAAAAAGGTTATGAAATTATAACATGTGTAAAAAACAGGTGCACTCCACACAAAAAAAAATCAATTACAAGGTCTGAAAAACGGTAGCAATATCCATTCAATTTATCATGCTGAAAAAATTTTTAATAATATAAAACCCAAAAAAAAGAATATGCTGAGCTATCTTATTTTTTCAATATTTCATCAACTTTATTCAATATCCCCAATAACTCATCGCCTTTTTCAGTAAGTTCATAATTCTCTTCATCAGAATGCTTTTTTTCTACTAATCCTTTTTCTATCAAGTACGTGAAATATTTATCAAAATTTTTCCATTGGAGATAGGCACTCTGCATGATACGTGTCTTTTTAGTATTCTTATTTTTGGCTGTTGCACTAAGAATATCCATAATTATTTCCCATTCACTCCGCATTCGTTGAGATTTTGAAGACACGTTTAGTTTTAGGTTACACATTATTTATAAAACATTATGGAATAATATCATATGTTTAATACATATATCATAGTAATATAGATTTCATGAAGATTCCCGTTGAAAATTGACCCTTTTTTCCCACCAATTTTGACCCACCCCCTATACAACATTTCATACCTTTAATAGTTACTATTTTTCACAAAACCAAACGTTCCGGATTTTGGGGGGGACTGACCCCCCAAAATCCTCCACTTTGTAAATCAATAAGGATTGCCGGTGTTATTCTATTTCTCTCCACTTCTGGAATTGTGCCCCTTCAGCCTATAACTCTTGCCAGTGATGTAGAAGACATGTGAATGATGTAACAGTCGATCTAAAATAGCGGTTGCAATAATATTATCCTTGAAGAGCGACCCCCATTCTTCAAATGGTCGATTTGTGTTCAATATTATTGAACCACGTTCATATCTTCTTGACACCAATTGGAAAAACAGGGTGGCACTATCTTTTGTTAGATCCATATATCCCAATTCATCCAATACTAAAAGATCGATCCGTCCAAATTTGGATAACTCTCGACCAAGATGACCCATTAATTTTGCTTTTGCCAGATCATCTACAAGTTCCTGGGCAGTATAGAACAGGACCCGTTTTCTTCTCTCACACGCTTTTATCGCCAAGCCAATCGATAAGTGCGATTTGCCAATACCAGGTGGCCCTACAAAAATTATGTTGATTGCTTTATCAAGATATTCCAAGGTGCTAAGATTCCGTATCAGTTTCTCATTTAGTTCTGGCTGATAGGTAAAATCGTATCCATCAATTGTTTTTATGCAAGGAAAACCCGCTCGACGTATTCTCTGGTTAACTGACCGTTCCACCATCCCGTGATATTCTTTTTCAATAAGATTTGATAAATACTCTGTATAATCGAGCTTTTTTTCAGCTGCTATTTTAGCTTCTTCTTTATAGATCTCAGGGATATGCTTTAGTTTCAATTCTTCAAAATAGTGTTCAAGATCATCCATTCATATCTCCCCCTGATCTTTCTACAAAGTTTTCAGTACAATATGAATCCAAACTACGAATTACACCAGGTGGACTCAAGAGCGACAGATCATTTACCTGATTCAGTTTGGGGATGAAAAGAGGCTCCGAATTTTGATGTAATAGATCAACAAACAGATCGCCCCGGTAAACGTTGTATTGATCACATAACTGGATCACATTCTTGATATCCTTCTTGCTGAAGTGTTTGGCTGCTTCAACGATTATTGTAAGATGCCTTGATGGATTGATCCGTTTCTGAGCTTTGAGCTTCTTTAAAAAATCTTCTTGGCCAGGGACAATTGTTAAGAATTGTTGTGATAAGAAGTTCCATGTTCCTTTGGTTCCCCTGTATCCTTGAAAATGCTCCTTATTCATGAAGATCTTGCCTTTTTCAGTTCTCTCCAGGGTATGTTTTGCCATTAGTTTGTTCGATTGGGAATATACTTCTAAATATCTGCCTTGACTAATTCGTATCCAGACATCTCTACCTGCAAAGATATGAGGAACACTGTATCTGTTTCCATCAACTGAGATTAAACAATCAGAACTAACTTTGCGGAATTCTTCCGAAATACCAATGAATCTATTATTTGGTAATGGAGAAAGCATTGCCATTTCTTCAGGATTGAACAATTCAATTGGTGTTTTCTTTGTTGTTGTGTGGATACGATGATTTACTTGTTTTTCAAAGTCTAAGAGTTCTAAAGAGAAGTCTTCAAAGGATTCAAACTTATTGTCTGCAATAAAGTGGTTTTCAAGGTATGAAAATGGATTTTCTACCTTTCCCTTAGACCAGGGGTGGCGAACCTCTGATCGTGATGGCTGGAAACCATAATGGCTGGCAAATCGAAGATATCTTGGATTCCACTCCCTCTTCTTTGCATCGTATAATGTTGCATGATTATCAGTCTGAATCCTTTCAGGAACTCCTCCAATTCTGCTTAAACCTTCTTCTAATGCTTCAAATACAGATGATTGGGTCTGGGATAGAGAATACATGTATGTTCTATATCGACTGCATCCCAAAATTAAACAGAACACCTGGATCTTGATCAGTTTGCCTTCGATTATTACGGTGTATGGCGACCAATCGAATTGTCCTTGTTCGCCGGGCTTTGTTTCATATCGCATATAGGCCCGTGTAAATTCTGTCTTATACTGTTGAATGTACCTGTAAAACGCGGAACTTGAAACTTTGCAGCCCTTTGAGCGTAGATCATTAAGAACACGACTTCCTTTTAGTTTCTTAACAAAGTATTGCTCAGTGATATATTCCTGAAATGGTTTTAGTTCCGGATTTGTATACGTCTTTCTTTTATATGCTGGCGGATCTTCTGATCGTAGTGCATTTCTAACAGTGTTTCTCGATAAATCGAGATTCTTTGCAATTGACCTTGTTCCCAGTTTGGGATTTCGTTTCTTTAAGTTCCTTATTGTTATCCAATCTTCCATTGAGATCACCCAAAACCTCCTGAAATAAAACAGGAGGATTTTAGTATATGGTGTGGGTCAATTTTCAATGGGAAAAGTGGGTCAATTTTAGGTGGGAATTTTCAGATTTCACATGTCTTCCTACTGTAACATATTTATTTACGTAAAAAGATCATATGTTTATTACATATATCATAATAATATAGATTTCACATGTCTTCCTACTGTAACATATTTATTTACGTAAAAAGATCACATGTTTATTACATATATCATAATAATATAACGAGTTCATATGTAGTTTTTACTGGTACATATTTATGCGTGTAATACATAATATAAATATCATGAAGCAACTTGATGAAATTCTTATGATATTGCAGGATTCCAACTGGAACGATTGTTCAGGAATTAAAGAAGGTCTTGCTATATCAAAAAACCAATTTCGGGAAGTTATTTATTTCCTTCAAAACCAGCAATTGGTAGAACTCAACAATGGTGGTATTAGAATAACATTAAAAGGTGAAAAATTTTTAGAATTGCCCCATTAATTCAATAATTCATTTACCTTTTTTAACCGATCTAATAATTCAACTCCATTTTCGGTGAGTGAAAAACTGCCCGAATCTGGGTTTGACTCGCTAATAAAATTTTCTTCTAATAAATAATCAAAATACTTCTTGAAATTTCTCCAATCAAGATATGCCTTTTGCATTAATCGGGTCTTTTTTATCTTTTTTTCTTTTTTCACAACATGAAGTATATCTAAAATAATCTCCCATCTACTTCGGTCTTTTCCTATAATAATCAACTCCCGCAGTTCAATTGAACCAACTAACCTCCCAAAAATATACTAATCTTAATGGCAGTACATTTGGGACATATTACATTATTTATTTATTAATATTATTATATATAACATTACCGACTTATAAAAAAAAAATGATAATGATGATTATACTTATAATACTTATGAGGTACTCCCTCGACTATTATTCAGCTAAGCGTTGTAAGGTATTTTCATCCTGAATACCGGCTGCTATGGTCATCCCAATTAAAAATACATTCAAACAACAGTGTTTTTTAACAGATTTCATTGCATATCGATGTATTTTAGCCATAGAGTATGAATTCTTGGTCAATTTGTATCCACTTCAAAAAGTATGGTCAAATGCAAGATTAATGTAGACACCGATTTCACAGATTACACTGATTTTCACAACCACTATCAATCTGTGTAATCAGTGTAATCTGTGTAATCAGTGTAATCTGTGTCTCAAAATTCAGAGCACTATGATCAATTACCATTTAATTTGAAGGGGATACATCAATTTGAATATATCTTCAATTGGCTGTGCCCTATAAATCGTGGCTTTTACCTAATAATCGTAATGTGATAGGACAATTTACAGAATTCTGGCAAAATACTTGAAATCAATATCAGTAATGGACTTGGATGATGATACCAATGTTCAGATCATGTGATTTAGGACACGACTAAAAATCCTACCCCCACTACAATTCCAAAATTATTATCACCACCAACTCCAACTTAGCTTCATATGATCATCGACGCCCACGCCCACATCTTCCCTGGCAAGATAGCCTCAAAAGCCATTGCCGGACTGGAACAGCAATATGGTGTCAATGCCTGCGGCGAGGCTACCGTACCCGGCATATGCACAAGCATGCAGGCCGCAGACGTGGACGCCTCTGTCCTGCTCTCAATAGCCACCACCCCGGCGCAGGTGGAGAGCATCAACAATTGGGTGGCAGAAATATCCGCTTATGCGCCCTACTTTATCGGTCTGGGGGCCATGCATCCCGAATATCCCGACCCTGAGGCAGAGATCCGGCGCATGCGGGAGATGGGGATCAAAGGTATCAAGCTGCACAGCGAGTTCCAGCACTTCTATCCTGATGATGAGCGAATGTATCCCATTTACGAGGCGCTTAGCGACGATATGGTACTGGTGTTCCATGCAGGCGATGAGGTCACCCCGGTCAGGCACGTGCACACCACGCCAGACAGGGTTGCCAGTGTACTGGACTCATTTCCCGATTTGAAGGTAGTAGCCGCCCACCTGGGAGGATACCGCTGCTGGGACGAGGTGGAGCGCCACCTGCTGGGTAGGGACCTGTACCTGGATACAGCCTATGTGTTCCCCATACCCGGGCACGAGCACATCACAGTGGAACGCATTATAGACATCATGGAGGCGCATGGCTTTGGCAGGATACTGTTCGGCACTGATTATCCTTTCAGGGACCAGAGGAAGGAAGTGGCCAATATACAGGGCCTGGACATCGATGACAGGCACAAGGCCCTGGTACTGGGCGAAAATGCAGCCGCATTATTTAACATTGATATGAACGGGACGTGAAAAAAAATTGAGGACCATTGACTGGAACAACGAGAACAGCACCATTGTGATGATAGACCAGACCCTGCTTCCCATAGAATACAAGGTCATCGAGTGCGACAACATTGCTTCACTCACAGAGGCTATTTCGTCGCTTAGGGTGCGGGGTGCACCTGCACTGGGTGCAACAGGGGGTTTTGGCATTGCCCTGGCAGCCACCCTCAGCAGTGCAAGTTACATGGAAAAACTACTGGACGAATTACGCAAGATAGGTAATGTCATCAAGGCCACCAGGCCAACTGCTGTTAATCTTGCCTGGGGTGTGGATAGGGTGCTGGATGCGGCCCGGGATGCATACGATACTGACAGCATACAGAGTATTGTCCTGGCAGAAGCAAAGGCCATTGCCAACGAGGATGTGGAATTGAACAAAAGGCTTGGTGCGCACGGTGCCGCTCTCCTGGAGGACGGCGATACTGTCATGACCCATTGCAATGCGGGCCGGATGGCTTGCGTGGACTGGGGCACAGCCCTGGGTGTGGTTCGAAGTGCCATTGAGGCTGGCAAGGAGATAAAAGTGATTGCCTGCGAGACAAGGCCGCTGAACCAGGGCGGCAGGATAACTGCATGGGAACTGATGGAGGACAGCATCCCTGTGACACTGATAACCGATAGTATGAGCGCCCACGTAATGCGGCAGGGAATGGTGGATAGCGTCATAGTGGGAGCGGATTGTATCACCCAGGATGCGGTGTTCAACAAGATCGGTACCTTAACCCACAGCATAGTGGCAAAAGAGTACGAAATTCCTTTTTATGTAGCTGCACCGGTTTCCACATTTGATTTCGAGAGAATGGAAGACCAGGTGGAGATAGAACAGCGAGATGCAGATGAACTGCGATACATTGCCAATTGCCAGATTGCGCCCCTGGACGTGCCTGTGTACAACCCGGCCTTTGATGCCACTCCGATGGAGAACGTGACTGCTGTTATTACAGAGAACGGGATATTCAGGCCACCGTTCTTGCTGGATGAGGTCAGGATTGCACAATAAGATATTGATGAATATCGATTGTTTGTTGTATGTTTATTATTATAATTTCTAAACCAATCTATCATGGGATGGGATGAAACGGTATAAAACAAAGGTCAAATCAGATAGGATATTAAAATATGAAACAATATACATTTTTTGTTACATTTCTAAGTATTATTCTGCTTATATTCTTCATTTGCACCCTTGTTTCGGCTGAAAACGGGAGAGTTGGTAGAGGATTAGGTGGTGGATTAAATGAAGAATTAGTCGGAGCATCAGGTGGAGCATCAGGTGGAGCATCAGGTGGAGCATCGGGCGGAGGATTGGGTGGAGCATCAGGTGGAGGACCAGGCGGAGGATTGGGTGGAGGGCCAGGTGGAGGAAAAGGTGATGGCTATAAAACTTACACTTCATCTATTGTGACCGATTTATTGTCTATCAAATACATTCTTGGTGGATTTATTGCCCTGTTGGGACTTATCCTCTTAAAAACCGTTAAAATAAATCAAAATACAAGAACAATTCTAATGTTTTTCGTATTTGTACTATTCGGAGTGTTGGTGGTCATGCATCAACCCAGCCCATTACGCTCAATAGTAGATTCTTTCACATCTATGCTCACTGGTAGTGCAATCCCTTATAAAAAACTCACTATGTTGCTATTCATCAGCGGACTATCAATTATCGGATCAAAATTATTTTGTGGGTGGGTCTGTCCGATTGGAGCACTTCAGGAGGTAGTAAATAAAATCCCGGTATCGTTTAAGACCAAATTGTCATTTAGAGTAACTAATAGTATTAGAGCATCACTTTTTATTGTTAGTTTAATCATGGTTCTCACCATAGGAAGTGATCTATTTGCATACTATAACATTCTAAATCCTTTCGAACTTTTTGACTGGGAGTTTGGGCTTGTATTGGCATTTTCGATTGGGGTGGTACTGATCGCATCTATATTCGTGTACCGTCCTTATTGTTATCTCATATGTCCAGTTGGGCTTCTAACATGGTTACTTGAATATGTAAGCATTTTTCGAATGAAAGTTGACAGAAATAAATGTAATGATTGTGAAATATGTATTTCAAAGTCTCCATGTCCGGCAATTAAATCGATCTTGAATAGTGATATGGTACGACCGGATTGCTTCTCTTGTGGTATTTGCATTGAAGCTTGTCCAAAAAATGCACTGGAATTCAGATTTGGAAGAAAAAGTATCTCAAATAAGCGGTTGTTAAGATAAAACCAGAGACGAATAAAATCCCACCGATCACCTCAACTACATCAAATGCATAAGATATCGTCATCGAAAGTTATGATTGGAGTAGTATTGGAGTAAGATGTCAGTGATAAGGTCAGGTCTTCCAGACAGCAATACATTTAAACTATAAAAGGGGGGTTATATACATATAATTAAAAAATTTTATACTAGGTGGAAACATGTATGAGAATCTTGAATTCATATCAATTTTTTCAAATATTTTATCAATAGTACTTGCAATTATAGGATTGTATCTTGTATATAAGAACTGGATTGTCTGGAAAAGAACCAGTTTAGACATCATAAAAGCCAGAGCATTCCTGAACAAGGAATTTCTTGAAAGGAACTGGTTCTTAGTCGTAGTTGCCGGTGGCTTGATTGCACTTAGAAGGGTATATAGATTCATTGAACTTTCACGTGATCCAACAATAAATGACCCAATGGAAGTATTATTCGACATACTAGGGTTTGTTGTAATACTACTGCTAGTCCTTATGGCATACCACTGGTATAAAATCATTCAATATCATAAACTAAAATGATGGTCTTGTCTACTGTAATATTTTTACTGAAGTTTATTTTTTATCAAAAACTATATGAACACAAATAACTACAATAATTAATGGTGAATATTATGGTTAAATTAAATCCCGAGGTTAAAGAAATCATCCAGAATCAAAAGCCGCTTCCCATTGCAACGGCTGATAAAAACGGCAAGCCAAATGTAATTTTTGTAGGGATGTGGAAATTCATTGACGATGAGACAATTATGATCGTGGATAATTTCCTTAAAAAAACTGCTAATAATCTCAAAGAGAATCCGAAATTATCAATTGTCGGATATGACGGTGAATCAAAGAAATCATATCAGGTCAAGGGTTCTGTGGATTACCTAGATAAAGGAGATCGATTTGAAGAAGCAAAAAGTCTGGCAGAATCCAAGAAACTACCTGGTAAAGCTGTTGTGATCTTCCATATTGAAGAGGTATATGATTCCATATACGGACAGCATGCAGGCGAGCAGATCGCATAGTACCCATTAGATTTTGAATTTTTTTATCGGTGATTGAAGTTGGCTAAAAAAAGATCAGATAAAACGGATGAGGAAAACCTGTTTATTGGTGATGAATACGCTGAAGAGGACGATTCTGAAAAACAGGAAACTACAGAAAATGAAATGGAAGGTCTATACGACCTGATGATACCTCCCGGTATACCAGAATCGGTAATAGTTGAACTGGTAGAGGAGTTCGACCTTGAACCAGTTTCAAGGACAGCAAATGTTGACATTGTAGAAGTGGACGCGCGTGAGATACTGATGCTTAGGGGTGACCTGGAAACGGTCAATGAAGCCCATGATTACATGATCCAGCGAACGCACGAAGTTCTCGATGAAGCATTCAAAAGTCCCTGGGTCAAGGATTAAGTGTAAAATTATTGTTCAGGCCTCAATTTTTTACCATACAATGCCGCGCCAAGGGCATTTACTGTCTGCGGTGACGGCGGTACTATAACCGTTGAGCCGTGGATAGATTCAAATGATTCGACTAAGCCTTGGTTCAATACAGTTCCACCGATAAGTACTACTGTTTCTACGGGTGGTATCATCTGGGCGATACGCCTGGCAAAGGCCTGGTGTATGCCGCAGATCACTTCTTCCATGGTATAGCCGCCCACAAGCTGGGATATCATCTCAGATATGGCGAACACACCACAGGTATTATTTATCCGGGCGCATCGACTGGCCCGGGTATGCAGCTTCCCAAGTGATTCTACGGGAATATCAAAATAATGGGCAGCAAGTTCCAGAAATGCGCCCGTGCCTGCACTGCATTTGTCATTGATCAGGAATGTATTGTTGCGCAGGTCTATTACTTTTGTATCCTGCCCGCCCACATCCACTATGACCTGTGCGTCAGGTATGTAATACCTGACCCCCAGCGATGCGGCTGTTATCTCTGTTATTGCGGCGGTGTGGGGCACTGTCTTCCTGAAATAGCCTGTGGACACTATGGTCTCTGCGGTCCCCGTGGTCTCTGTGGTCTCTGTGGTCTCTGTGGTCTCTGTGGCCTGTATGATCTCTGTAGCCTCTGGGGTCTGTATGGCCTCTGTAGTCTCTACGGTCGCAATGGTCTCCACAGTATCCCACTTATTTCCATATTCCAGCAATTCCTTCCATCTGTGACTGGGCACCACTTTAGATGCGGTAATTATTCCTGACTCCAACCTTACGATCTTGGCAGTGGTGCTGCCCACATCAAGCCCGGTATTCATGGCATCACCTCCAGCATCTCTGAAAAGGCTTCAAGCCTCAACTTTAACTGCTCAGAAGACGGCCGGGGCAGGTCACCCTGGACCGTAAGGACCGGATAATCCAGGTGTGCCCTGAATATCTCATCCTCCAGGGTGTGGTGGCATGCAAACTGGGTATAATGGATCACTCCATCAACCCGCCGCCGGTCCAGTTCCTGCCTGATCATCTCTATCCTTCCCGTGATAGGACCTGAAAAGCTGTAATTCCTGTAACTTCCGGCAAGGGCCTGCATATCATTCCCCCCCAATCTCACGAATTCATAGGGCAGTTCGTCATATACCACATGCAACCCGAAACTCTCTGCCACTTCATGGAAATCCGGATATATCGGCGGTACACCGATAAGGGCAACCCTGCTTGAATATTCCACATCAGTATGTGGAATCGTATCCAGCACCTCCTCAAAGGCCGCAGGATCACCCTGCAGGTCGCCGAAAGATATCAGGGCGGAAAACACATCACTTGCCCTGGCACGGTCATCAACCCTTAATTGGTCCAGTGCCAATCCTTTTTCCTTTAATCCTGATATGGTGCGAAACATCTCCTTATCTTTTGTACCACCCAGGAACCGGGCCAATCCTTTTAGTTGTGATGCCATGTAATCAGGATCCCTGTCAAACGGATAAAAGAAATAATGGGTTGGTACACCGCTTAAGGCTACTTTCTGGCCGTCGACCAGTGCATTGTGGCAGTCGCCCCCGGCTACCACTACCAATGAATCAATATCCATTCGTCCTTCCATTATCTCATCCCTCCATACCGCAGTCCATGCGCACAGCTTGCTCCGGGGATTTATTGAGGATGTGGGTACCACATTGTTCACATCCAGGGGACGGTGCCGGCATGCATAGACCAGCTCAGGAGGTATCAGGGCGGTTATGCCCACAGTATCTGTCATTGGCTGACCAATTGGTGTGCAATATAATATTACTTGCCCAGACGCAGGACTTGGGACTGAATGTGAGATAACTATTTATGTTAATAAGATCAATGAATTGACTGACAGTCAGTCAGTCCATCAATTAATTTGTCAGCCAGTTAAGGTTAGAACATGGCCCGCATAGTAAAAGACCCGGAAACAAGACGCACCGAGATAATTGATATCGCCGAAGAACTATTCCTCAAGAGCGGATACAACGAGACTGCAGTATCTGATATCGTTAAAAGGGTCGGCGTCTCACAGGGCACGTTCTATTACTATTTTAAATCCAAGGAAGACATATTAAATGCTATAATCGAGCGGTATATCGATGACATAAAAGTGGGGGTAAAAGCCATAGCAGCGAAGGATGATATCAACGCCATCGAGAAGATAATGGCATTTTTTGGTTTCTTCAATAATATGGATATAGGAAAGGAGAAACTTATTGATTATTTCCATGAGGACCAGAACGTACATCTGCATGCCAAGTTTGAAAAGAATGTACCTTCGAATATCATCCCCCCATTTTGCCAGATGATAGAAGAAGGAGTGCAGGAAGATCTCTTTGATACAAAATATCCTGAGATGGCAGCATTGTCCATCATAGGCACAACTTTTGCAATCTCCCACTGGATGTATGATAAAGAGGATCGTGCTGGTAGTACAAAAAAGATCATGGGCGCCATATTCGATCTTATCGAAAGGATACTGGGGGCGAAACCTGGGATATTCATGGAATATGCTATTAAAATGGAGGGAGCAAAATGATCAAAAGCGAAAGCGAATTTGCCATGCAATATAAAAGCATTGCATTTAAACTAATAAAAGACTTAAACGATTTAGTTGTATATAATAAAGAACTGAAACTGAGGTGATTACTTGTCCAGACGAAAGATTGTTTTTTTTATGGCTGTATTGATACTAATGTCAGTCCATTCAGCCAATGCAAAAGACATCAATATCATTGATGTTTACTCAGATATTGATTCGACCGATATCACAATCCACTCGGGTGAACAATATACGGACATAACCCTGAAGGCTGAACTGACATTTAAAGGAAATGTACTGGAATCAAAACAGTTCCACATCGATGAAGTATCCTCTGATACTGATATAACCAAGATAGCATTCTGGGACCTCACAAACCCGAAAGAAGGCTTCTACCGCACCATAATGACCATGTCTATGGACGGTTCGGTACTGGAAACAAAATATTCTAATTTCTCATACGGCTGGCAGGCCATGCCAGGAGTATCGATCAAGGATATCGTGCCTGACTCAAGTGGTATCAGTATCATACTGGCACCATTTTATACTACAAAGACCGGTACTTCAAAACCTGTGCTGACTGACATAGAATACATGCTCGTGGATGGCGATACTGTCATCTACCGCACTACAGACAACCGGGTAACGGTAGTGCAGGCCACACCCCTGTCAAAGGACTGGAACGTGCTGCTTGAGAACAACCATGATTATTCAACAAGGGTCAAGGCCCGTATCTCATCGCCAGAGGATGCAGTGATAGCCCAGTCAAAAGACTTCACTTCCAAAGATGACGTTCGCATCACCGAACTGTACAGGGATGAGACCGGGGCCAGTGCAACTGTGGAGGGGTATTCCCAAGTGCCATTCGACGGATACGTTGTGTTTACAGTGACAAAGGACGATACTATCATTGAAGAAGTACGGGAAAAGTCCCCTATCCTGACCACTGCTGATGATGAGACCATCGAGATCATCTGGACCCGCAAGCTTGCCGCAGGCATATACGGTCTATCCGTAGAAGTGATAGGCAACGACGGCGATATACTGGACAGGTGGGATACGGTCATTGAGTCCGATTATGACAGTTCTGCTGATGCAACACCAGAACCCACGCCTACAGAGACACCAGGGTTTGGTATAGTTCCGGCAACCTTCGTACTGGCATCACTATTTATTTTATCAGGGCCAATGGACCGCCGCAACGGGTGATACCCGTGTATGAACTGTTCATAGCTATCAGGCATCTAACATCGCGCCGCAGACAGACCATCTTTTCTGTAATGGCAGTGGGTCTGGCAGTTTTGCTGCTCATGTGGTCACAGGCGGTGATGGTGGGTTTTACCGAAGAGATGTATTCAAAGACCGTTGACAGGATGATGCCACATGTAACAGTTGAACCACAGGAAGGTGATGATTACATCCATCTGTACCGTAAACTCATAGAGGATATCAATGAGATCGATGGCGTGATAGGCATATCACCGGTACTTACCGGGCCGGCTACATTTGAATACAAAGGCAAGAACAAGAATGTGGTCATGCAGGGCATCCGGGTTGAGGCCCACGATTCCGTGATGTACATCAATGACGACATTATAGAGGGCAGTTTCAGAGATCTGGAGGTTTCGCCCAACACTGTTGTGGTTGGTGATGCCCTGGCAGAAAAACTGGATGTTGAAATCGGCGATACCATTGATGCATCCTTTCCTGAAGCGAATCCTGCAAACCTGAAAGTGGTAGGCATCTATGACAGCGGTACGCCCATGGACGAAACTCTGGCAATTACTTCTTTGTCCACTGCACAGGATTTTCTTGACGTGTCCAACGTTGTGACCACTATTTTAGTCCGCGTGGATGACCGGGAGCGTGCACAGGCCATATCAAACAGGATAGATACTATTGGGTATCCTGCTTCAGGCTGGAAAGAGACAAATCCCGAGATAATACAGACACTGAAAATGGAAGGGATAAGCAATGCCATCACACTGAGTCTTATCGTCATTATCGCATCTTTCGGAATCGTCAGTACCCTTTTCATGGTGGTCATGGAGAAGACCAAAGAGATAGGCATGCTAATGGCAATGGGGGTGTCAAGAAGAAGTATTTTGATAATATTCGTAATGGAAAGCGGCATCCTGGGATTGCTTGGTGCTTTAATGGGTGTGATACTGGGTGCGACGTTAGCCATATATATGGGGTCATATGACTATGGGTTTGAAGTCATGCCTGGCATCAGCTCGATTCCGTTTGTTGTCAGGATACAGGATGCGGCCATTATCGTGTTGTTCACATTCCTGTTAAATCTCATCGCCGGGATATACCCTGCCAGTCGTGCTTCAAAGCTTAAGCCAGTGGAGGCGATAGGCCGTGAGTGAGGGAGTTTGCCATGTTTGAGTTAGATGTTGCCACAAGACATATCAAGTCACGCCGGCGGCAGACCTTATTTTCCATAATTGCAGTATCACTGGCTGTGGGGATAATAATAATCTTCATGTCAATGATGAGCGGTTACACGAGTATATTGATTGATTCAACAACTGAGAATCAGGCTCATATCACGGTCATGCCAAAGGAGGACGAGGATTACATACACCTCTACCACGGGCTTGAGAACCATATCTATACTCTGGAAGGTGTAGAAGGAGTTTCGTCATATTTCCAGAGTGAAGCTGCTTTGCAGTACCAGCACAACGCTGAAGGGGTGCTATTGTACGGTATCAATCCTGAAGATGAGAACCGTGTTGTCAACAGGGAGAAATATATGCTTGCAGGGAAGTTTGCATCAATTGAAAATCCCGGCAGCCGCATAATCCTGGGTTTTAAACTGGCCAAAAACCTTGATGTGGAGATGGGCGATACTGTCACAGCCCAGATCCCGGGAGCAGAATCTACTGATTTTACCATTACAGGCATATTCCAGACCGGAACGCCGGTTGATGAAACAATGGCATTTGTAAATCTTGAACGGTTGCAGGACATCTATGGATCCGGAGATGTGATAACAGGAATGGGGATTAAGTTGTCTGATGCTTATGCTGCCGAAGACCTGGCTAACGGGATTGACCGGGAGACTGGCTATGATGCTATAAGCTGGATGGAGCAAAATGCAGAAATACTGACCCTTCTTGAAACCTCGGAGGATATGGTTTATTTCTTTTATATTATCATCTTCGGCATATCGGGTTTTGGTGTCGCCAATGTCCTGATAATGATAGTCATGGAAAAGGTGGGTGAGATAGGCATGTTAATGGCAATGGGCACATCCCGGCGAAGTATAATGCTGATATTTCTGCTGGAGGCAGCGATACTGGGAATGTCAGGGGTTATAATCGGTTGTATACTGGGATATGCCGCATCGGCGGCAATTGCATCTATCACCATACCCGTACCACCAGAGATGTATTTCGGAATGGACCACCTGCCCATAGAAATAGAGCTCAAGAACTTCATCTCAGCCGGTATCTTTGCTATGGTCATCAATATCATAGCAGGTGTATTCCCTGCCCGGCGTGCTTCAAAAATGGATCCAGTGGAGGCGATCTACAGTGTCTGATAAATATATAATCCAGATAAAGAACCTGACCAAGATATTCGGTGACGGAGTGGAGATAAAGGCCCTGGACGGCATAAACCTGGATATTGAACGGGGTGAGTTTTTGGCTATTATCGGCCCTTCCGGTTCCGGCAAGAGTACACTGCTAAACCAGATAGGTATTCTTGACACGCCTACCAGCGGCACTATCCTGCTTAACGGGGTAGATGTCACGGAAATGTCTGATAAACAGCGCTCAAAAACAAGGAACAAGCAACTGGGATTTATTTTCCAGTACCATCACCTGCTTCCCGATTTCAATGCTCTTGAGAATGTGATGATGCCTCTTTTGATAAGCGGTGTGAAATCTTCAAAGGCACGTGAGATCGCCCGCAGGGTGCTTGATGAAGTCGGGTTGGGCGACAGGATGGACCACAGGCCCAACCAGTTGTCAGGGGGCCAGAACCAGCGGGTCGCCATTGCACGGGCGCTGGTAAATAAACCCAGTATAGTTATCGGTGACGAGCCCACAGGCAACCTTGACTCAAAGGCCAGCGAGAATATCTATGAACTGCTGCGCAAATTAAACCGTGAGCACAACCAGACCTTTATACTGGTGACCCATGACGAGCGTATGGCTGCCAAGACCGACCGGATCATCAGGCTGGTGGACGGCCGGGTTGCTGAGAATTCTATCAATTCCGGTTAGCCAGGTATATCATTCTGGGTTAACCAGACATATCACAGGGGTTAAGTAGGCATATCACCCAAGTTTTTATCTGGTTTGTGCATAATTGAGTGTCAGATGCGTCGTAAGGACAGGAAGTTATGGATACGGGATATGGCAGCAGAGCGTATGGTACGGCTGTTCGACCTGGCAGAGGAATCCTTTGATAATGACCCCGGTTTAAGTAAACGGTATGTTTTTTTAGCTCGCAGGATAGGTATGCGCCACCGGGTCAGGCTGCCACCCCATCTTAAGCGCAAGGTGTGCAAAGGATGCGGCACCTATCTTGTCCCGGGCGCAAGTTGCAGGGTAAGAATAAGAGGCAACCGAGTGATTACCACCTGTTTGGAATGTGGTAAAAGTTCACGAAGGCCTTTCTAACCTGCAAAAAAATTCTCTTTATTTCCTAATTTGTTTTGCATTACCAATACAATAACCTATTTATACCATTATAACCTATCATTATTATGATAATACTCATAATGATGAGGTCTTGAGTTTTATCAGTTGACAATCTGAAAATAAAGGAAAGGTGTTCGAAATGAAAATTATGCATGTGCAATCGGTCTTACCCGAAGAGGATATTATTACATTGAAAATAAAAACTGGCGAATCATCCACAAAGGATGCCATTTCAAAAGCAGTATATCACTACCTCGATTGTCAGGCAGAAGAATAAATTTCAACATACAAGGCTGGTGAACAAAATGAAATCCACACTTAGATACATGGCAGCGGCTCCAATGGAGATTGGAGGAAATAATGAAATTGAGAACATAGTGAAGGTCAGCCTGAATGTAGGGAAAGACGGTGATGTAAATCTCTGCTTTGTTGACTCCATCAAATCGGATGAGGATATCTATTCCCAGCAAATGACCGAATCAGCATATCCAAATGAGGGTGAATTACTATATAGCAAACAGGGTCTCTGGCTATCAATGTTCACCAGGCACATGGAAGAAACCTCAGTAATGGAAATCGAAATAGAAGAATAATCAAGACGTTACCTCCTAGCTCTTCTTTATTCTTCTTTATTCTTATTTTCATAGTAAGTACAACTTGCCTCACTTTTTTCGTTTATCGGTTAAATGGGTGAATTAATATAGATTTAATCCTATGTGGTGAGCATGACAGATGTTGCTATAATCATGGGGTCAGAATCTGACAGGCACATTGCAAAAGGCGCCATAGAAATATTGGAAAAGGACAGCATAGAGTACGACATCCAGGTAATTTCAGCACACCGAAATCCGGAAGAATTGGATAAATACCTGAAAAACTCAGATGCTGATATTTTCATTGCCATTGCCGGCCTTTCGGCAGCCCTTCCAGGAGTAATTGCCTCCAGGACCTCAAAAGTGGTTATCGGCGTGCCTGTAAGCAGCAAACTTGGAGGTCTTGATGCACTGCTCTCAACCATCCAGATGCCCAAAGGTGTGCCTGTTGCAAGTGTTGGGATCGATAACGGGGTCAATGCTGCACTGCTGGCCATCAGGATACTGAATTTGGAAAAATAAAATAACTGCAAAACAACTTCTACTGCACTGACCTGATATATTCCACAATTGCTTTTGTCATATCATTTGTGGATGCCGAACCACCCAGGTCGACAGTCCTTAAGCCCTTTTGAAGTACATTATCAACTGCTGATTGTACCAGTCCGGCTTTTTCAAATTCCCCCACCCATTCCAGCATCATTTTTACACTCAGGATAGCTGCCAGTGGATTAGCTATGCCATTGCCTGCAATATCGGGTGCCGAGCCATGTACAGGCTCAAACAGGGCATACTTATCACCAATATTTGCACTGGGGCACAGGCCGAGACTGCCCACCAGTGCCGCGCAAAGATCACTGAGTATATCCCCGAACAGGTTGGTGGTTACTATCACGTCATATCTTTCAGGGTTAAGGACCAGGCTGTAAGCCATGGCATCCACCAGCATCTCATTATAGCGTACTCCGTTCTCATTGGCCACTTCAATACAAAGCTCCCTGAAAAAGCCGCATGACTTCAGTACATTGGCCTTGTGGACAATGGTTATACTATTCCCTCTCCCCTTTGCCAGCTTGCATGCAGTCTTTGCAATACGAAGGCATCCCTTCCTGGTCACCACACGAGTACTGCAGGCCCTGTTCTGGTTCACATCTTCTATGCCTGCGTAAAGTCCTTCGGTATTCTCCCTTACAATAATTATATCAAATGGTTTTGCGGGCTTGTAGGGAATATCCATTGTAATACCCAACGGCCTGAACGGCCTGATATTTGCATACAGGTCAAGTTCCTGCCTGATACGCAGCAGGACACTCTGGTAATTCGGGTCATTTGGTGTGGTAATGGCCCCGAACAGGATGCAGTCGCAGCTGCGCATTAATTCCAGGTCAGCATCATCCATTGCCAGGCCGGTGCGCTCCCATTTACCATATCCAACCTCTACAGGCACCTGTTCAAAATCCAGGTTCACAGCGTTTAATACATCGACAGCAGCAGGAATTACTTCCTTTCCTATACCGTCGCCCTCAATCACTGCTACTTTCATTGAAGTCCTCGTCCAGTCTGCTTACCAGCAGCCGTATAGCATCCACAATATCATATTCTGATGCCCCCCAGTGGACTACCACACCATCATGGCCGTTGATGTTGATAAGTCCGGTTTTCTTTGTCTGGCAGCATCTTGTAATAAAAGGTTTTGAAGGTTTGACAAATTCAGTCCTCAGCGGACACATGTTGATCTGTTTGTATGTATAATCAGGGAACCGCAGTTCAAATAGCTCTTTAGATATATCGCAGCCCACCAATAACGAACCGTCTTCAATATCATCGTCGGAGTCAAGGTACTTGCCGTTTAATTCAGATGCATTACAGGGGTACACTATTTTATCCCCTTCGAACTGCCGTATATCAATGAATGTTCTTTCAAAGACAATATTCAATTCACCCAGGATGCCACTATCTACAAGACGCTGGATGGCAAATGACAACCATGGGGGTTCGGGCGGGATGAGATCGATGATCTCGATCTTTATTACATCCAGCATCGTGGGTTTGTGTACAAAAGTTATGTGTTTGTCCCTGCCTGTGAAGATCACTGTGTTCACCGGACCTTTGCAATCCTCAATTGCCAGCAATATCAATTTGGTCCTGTTATGGGCATCATGTTCAGCCTTGTGTAGTATTACCTCTTTACCTTCTGCAATAATCTCCAACTTTGTAGGTCTTGTAAGCAGGGTATCTGTCGGTTCGGTTTCTACCTTTATGATCTTGATATTCCCGCCAGGTAGATAAGCGATCATGTATTTTGTTGCAAAATAGATTGGAGCCTTTTTTTTCAATTTCTCGATGGGGTCCTCATATGAGATGCCTACCACCTTGTAATCTTCCGGAAATACCATCATTGTACTATTCCACCCTCAATTCTTTGCCTGTTTTTTCCTGTGCGCGACAAGGCCGCCGTCAGATAGTATCTCTTGCAGGAAATCTGGAAGTTTTGTGCCTTGATAATCCTTCCCATTGCACTGAACCTTGCCCTGTCCCAGATCGACGGTGCATATATCACCCTGTTCACACCTGACATCTGCCTCGATGATCGGGAGACCCACATTGATGGCATTGCGGAAAAATATCCTGGCAAACGACCTGGCCACTACACATGATATTCCGGCATATTTCAAAGCAAGGGGAGCCTGTTCCCGTGAGGAACCACACCCGAAATTCTCGCCCGCAACAATGATATCGCCCAGGCCTACTTTTTTTGAAAAATCAGGGTCAATGCCTTCCATGGCATGTTCTGCGAATACCTTCATATCTGTGGTGCGAAGGTATTTCCCTGGGATTATCACATCAGTATCGATGTGGTCGGCAAATTTCCATACTTTGCCGGAAATATTCGGGTTCATTGAATCACTGATGCCGATATTATACATACAGTATATATATTTTTGTACTTGTCTGTGCCCTGGAGGTAATTAGATGCATAATGTATTTTCGAATTTAATGCCCCTTAACCACTTCGTCCTCATTTACCTGTCACCTGGACTACCAGTTTCCTTGAGCGTGATCTGTTATCCAGATCAATGAATATGATCTGCTGCCATGTTCCAAGTGTCATCTTTCCGTCCACGAAAGGCACGGTGAGGCTGGGGCCCATCAGTGATGCCCTTACGTGAGAGTGGCCGTTGCCGTCCCCCCATTTGAGGTTATGTGCATATTCCAGTCCCTTGGGCGCGATCCTCTCAAGTGCATCCTGAAGGTCACTTACCAGGCCCGATTCATATTCAATGGTGGTCAGCGCACCAGTGGCGCCCGGCACGAATATCAATACTGAACCATTATTCAGGCCTGAATTGCTGATCTTCTGCTGCACCTGGCTTGTGATGTCTATGATATCTGAGTGGCCCTTGGTATCGAATGTGATGTGTTCGTTTATTATCTTCACGGCGTTCCCTCCAGTTTTTTACAGTATGGGTCTTTATAATTTAAATTATATCTCAACTGCTCATATTATCACATTTGCATTCACATGACAAATCAAGGATTTTGATTTTTAATTAATAATCCTTGCAGCATTGCAATTTTTTCTCTCAATATAGCTGGTAAATAAGTTCCAATATCTGGCTTTGATATATGGATTGGAGTATTTACAATTTCTAGACCATGTTTCTGACAATCAACAAGATAATTTATCGCATGAATTAGACTATATATCTCTACTAATTTTTGTGCATTTTCTTTGAGAACAAAAAGAAGTCCTGAATTTGTTATTGACTTCCATGCATCTGAATAGAATGGTATTAAAATAATTGGTTTTCTTTGTTCTGGTTTATACCTATAAATTTCTTCTAATAATTTCAAACTCGAACTGCACAATTCAATATTGTTATTCATTTCAAAATCGAGTGATTCTTTCAATCCTTTTTTAAATATTGCATCTTTGACTTCATAATCTTCCATATACTCTGATTTGAAATTACGCCTTATGTAATATCGATGATTTGCCATATGTGGAGCATCAGAGCTTTCTGGAATATCTACTACAAAAACTGCTCGCGAGTGATTTTCAGGATTTTCAATCGAGTATACATTAAACCCTTTTATTTCAGGCTGAATGTGGTCTAAAATAACACATTCAATCTTTTCCTTAACACCTTTACTGTCTATCCAGTTAATTGAATTTGGCAATTCATTTTTTTCATCGACTCCATAGATGATTTTACCACCATTATTATTAGCAAAAGAAGATACATCTTTAGCAATTTCGGTATTTTTAGTCAACTGTCTTTTGTAATCAAGATTTAGACTTTCTTTTATTTCATTATCGATTAAATTCTGAATGGATTCAAGGTTTTTTATAATCATATTTTTATCATCCTACCTAACATGCAATTGATCAAATTATTTATTTCTCTTAGCCAACTTATCAATTAAACTCTGCATTCTTTGTTTGGCTTGTATTAAAACTTCGACTCTCTGCTGTTTTCTATGGGTAAAATAATATCCACGATACAAAAGAAACAATTCATAAGAGGGGCATATTGAATATAAAAGTTTACGTAGATAGCGAAATCTTCAAGACTCCATCGTTAAGAAATATCTTTGAAAGGATATCTTAATCATATATTCCCATATTAAAGAACTAAGAGCCGTTATTAAATTATAAAACACATTAACTTATACTGCATCATTTTTCAGACAAACACCAGCTAAAAATCAAGGAGGATACACCCTATTACCCGCACCCTAATCATCGACGGATACGTAGACGAGCCCGCATGCTTAGGCGTCCCCCCTTACATCTCACCCTACCCGAGATACATTGCCGGCGCCATGATCGACCAGGGCATCCCCCAGCCACATATCCATTACATTACCATTGACCAGATACGCAAAGGCCAGGGCCATGACATCCTACAGGCCGCCGGATTAATAGTCATTATCGCTGGCATGACCGTACCTGGAAAGTACCTGCGGGGAACCCCCATCAACCTATCAGAGATAGGCGATATAACCAGGGCAGCAGCCGGCACTCCCGTCATACTTGGCGGCCCGATCAGGCTGGGATACGCTATCCAGGGCGGCATGGCCGCCTCAGGGTTCGACATTACCGGGCTGACCCTTGCACAGTCAGATATCGAGGCTTTCGTTTACGATGCGCTTGCTCCGGGTAGGGGATTGAAGGACCCGTACTCAGTAGACCACAGGGAGCGCACCACACAGGAGATCGCCAGGTGGGGGGTCAAAGGTGCCTTCATGATCGGGCAGCATCCGGACTACCCCCAGGTTATGTGTGAACTCGAGACCTACAGGGGATGCGCCCGGCCTGACCACTGCTCCTTTTGCACCGAACCCTTCTATGGTGAACCTGATTTCAGGGAGGTTAAGGATGTAGTATCCGAGGTTGGGGCACTGTATCATCATGGAGCCAGGTATTTCAGGATAGGCAGGCAGCCTGACCTGTTCTCCTATCATGCAAGGGACAGGGGCGGGGAACTGCCGGTACCAGACCCCGGGTCAATCGAACTGCTGTACAGGGGTATTCGTAATGCTGCGCCGGGACTGAAAGTCCTGCATATGGACAATGCAAATCCCGGTACCATTGCCGCCTATCCTGTGGAATCAGAACAGATCGCCCG